>Ga0207416_1000028_pt1 | contig 287881 bp, 261 predicted proteins | sample PaiPotPPM11metaG_FD_184107 | JGI IMG/M metagenome (GOLD analysis project Ga0207416, IMG submission 184107) | Iron sulfur acid spring bacterial and archeal communities from Banff, Canada, to study Microbial Dark Matter (Phase II) - Paint Pots PPM... ... | reverse complement strand
GGAAGGATTACAACGAACAACGCCCACAAAGTTCGTTGAACTACTTGCCGCCCGCAGAGTTTGCACGGACAGCAACGGAGATGCGGGCATGAGGAAAGCTAGTACAAGGCTGCCAGAGCAGGGGACTCAAACGCCGTCCCCTGCTCCGGACCTCATCCCCGCTGAACCCAAGAATCAACCGAGAACTCACATTGCGATTGGTCCAGCAAACGGGGGCACTTCAAAGCCATGGAACGTGGTCACCATTGAGCACGTTCTGACGAATCCGAAATACACTGGTTGCAACGTATGGCATCGATTTACTCAGCGCCTTGACACGCCCCGAAAGCGTGTCGATCCTCGATTTTGGATAAAGAAGGCCTTTGCTTTTCCTCCAATTGTGGACCAGTACACATTTGACCGCGCACAAGCCACTTTGCAAACAATGCGCGATTCTCATTGGTCGTCGGAAAGGATTCTGAAGAGAATTCGGCGGCTGTTGAAGGCAAAGGGAGAACTGAGTGAGAGACTCCTTCAGGAAGCTCGCGGAATGCCTTGCACAAACACGATCCATAAACATTTTGGCACATATCAACAACTCTACGAGAAAGTCGGCTTTAAGCTTGCGCCTGTTCACGTTCTCAAAGTGGAACAAGCCCAGCGATCAGCTCGTCTCCGACAAGCACTCGGACATCAACTTGAAAGCCTATTCCCGAATCACGTAGTTGTGACTCTGAGTTGGAGAGGAAAGCGTTCCATATTGCGGATCGACGATACGTTTACAGTCTCCATTCTATTTTGTCGTAAGGCGCAAAGCGGCAAAGGACCTTGCTGGGAAGCGCAACCTGCTCTTGCCGAACGTGACGGCATTACGCTTATTTGTCTCCTGAATGGGACATACGATCGAGTACTCCACTACTACGTGGCTCGCAAACTAGGGCAATGGGAATCTCTTCGCATGTACAGGAATGGCCCATTCCTGCGTGGGACCGCAAAACTAGATCGTCTGTCAGATTTCTACTCGCTGGCCACGAGGATTTGGGAGAAGAGATCGGCCTAATGGCGACTCGAGAACTAGCTCAGTGACTGAGGTCCCCAGTCGCCTTATCAGCAATGACGAGTGGTGTTACTGATTTTCGTTTGAACTCTCTCCCGTCCAGAACAGCTCCGTCGAGTATGCAGATTCAGGTTTAGCGTACTGACTTTCCTAAAGCGGCAACCGCATGGGCAGGAGCGAGGCGTACCGCAAACTTGTCCTCATGTCCACAGCTGATTACGGTTGTTTGGTTGGGGTATTCTCTGACCCAGATAACCGTTTCGGGGTTCACAAAGACTTCCATGCCGTCCACATCTTCAAACATCACAAACTCCATGTTTGCCTCCTCTTGACAATCCTTAGGTCGCACCGGAATTTGACAATGACCGAGGGCTCGCTCGATTGTACCGATCAAGGGACGAAATAAATTGCATTTAGCCTTGCTTGAGGCAGAATTCCTGGCATCTTGGCCCATCGATCGCTTCTGCGAAGGGAGATCTGACAAGACGGTGAGTGTAGGATGATCGCGGCGCAGATGCGGAACCCGCCATTAAGGGCGTTGAGCGGCGAGCACCTTCGCTTCATGTTCGCGTCGGGAATTACAGAGATTACCTCTAAGCGGCGTGTGTGTCAACGCCTCCGGTTAGGCTGCCCATCTGGTTGAACCCAGGTTTCGGAACGGGGTTGCGGTTGGAAGCAAGTTTTGCCGGCCTCGCCCTTTGAAGTGCGCGGTAGAAATCGTTGGCAACGTTCCGTCATCGGTGTAGGATCATCCGTTGCAAAACGGGCCGGTAAGCCCGGACCTGATTCAGTTTGCGGGAGGGAACTATGAACACTTTCCCAATTCTGTTAGGTGCGCTTTGCGTTTATGCGATCGCATATCGTTACTACAGTGCGTTCATCGCGGCCAAGGCTATGTCCCTCGACGATCGGCGCACCACGCCGGCGCACCTTTATGCGGATGGGCATAATTATGTTGCCTCGCCACGATGGGTGCTGTTCGGTCATCACTTCGCGGCTATTGCCGGGGCGGGGCCTCTCGTCGGACCCACTCTCGCGGCGCAGTTCGGATTCGCTCCCGGCTTTCTCTGGATCCTGGTTGGCGCGGTCTTGGCCGGATGTGTACAGGACTTCACCGTTCTGGTCGCTTCTGTACGTCACCGCGGCCGCTCCTTGGCCAACGTTGCGAGCACGGAGATCAGTCCGTTCGCTGGCTTGGTAGCGATGATTGCGGTTCTCTTCATTCTTCTGGCGACGCTCGCCGGCCTCGGCCTTGTGGTGGTCAACGCGCTTGCCAACAGCCCCTGGGGGGTTTTCACCATCGGCATGACGATTCCAATCGCGATCATTATGGGATTGTGGATGTTCAAAAGCCACGCTGGAAAAATCACTGTCGTGGGTCCCAGTATTTTCGGAGTGGTGTTGTTGCTTGGCAGCGTGGTAGCCGGTCACTGGGTAGCTCAGAGTGGGGCGGCGGGGGCGCTCACTTTTACCCCGCACACCATCACCATCATGATGGCTATCTACGGGCTGGTCGCATCGGTTCTTCCGGTATGGCTGGTCCTTGAGCCGCGCGACTATCTCTCAACTTATGTCAAGCTAGGGACAATCGCTGCTCTCGTCATTGGCGTCTTTGTCGTTCATCCCAACATTCAATTCCCGAACTTCACGCAGTTTGTTCATGGCGGGGGACCGATTATCAAAGGCCCTCTGTTCCCCTTCCTCTTTGTAACTATTGCATGCGGGGCGATTTCAGGTTTCCACTCGCTAGTCTCTTCCGGCACCACTCCAAAGATGCTGGACAAAGAAACCGACGCGCGCTTCATTGGCTACGGCGCCATGGTTTGCGAATCCCTGGTGGGTTTACTGGCTTTGATCGCCGCTTGCTCCATGTATCCCGGCGACTATTTCGCCATCAACGCGGCCCCGGCGGTATTTCAGAAACTTGGCCTCGCCACGGTCAATCTAGACATGTTCTCGCGTGAAGTCGGAGAGCACCTGGCAGGACGCACCGGAGGCGCGGTTTCACTCGCGGTGGGCATGGCGCAAATCTTCCGTGGCATTCCTGGAATGGCGCGCCTGATGGGCTATTGGTATCACTATGCCATCATGTTCGAAGCGCTGTTCATCCTGACCACAGTCGACACTGGCACCCGCGTGGCTCGCTACGTCCTGCAGGAACTCATGGGCAAAGTTCATAAGCCCTTCGGAAACAACGCATGGCTTCCCGGCAATGTGGTGACCAGCGCCTTGGTCGTCCTGGGCTGGGGTTACTTAATCTACACCGGGAATATTTCCACGATTTGGCCGCTGTTCGGGACCGGCAATCAACTATTGGCCACGATAGCGCTCGCGGTCGTTACCACCTTCCTGATCAACATGGGCAAAGCGCGGTATGCCTGGATTTCCTTCCTTCCCATGTGTTTCGTCGGTGTGACCACGGTGACCGCAGGAGTCTTGTCGATCAAGAACATCTTCTGGCCGCTCACTACGAAGCCAGGCCAGGTGTTCACGGGATATCTGGACTCGGTTCTGATGTGCATCTTCATCGCGGGTGTAGTGCTGGTGGTCTTCGATGCAGTGCGCCGGTGGATCGCGGTGCTGAAGGGCGCACCTGCGCCACAAGAGGCGTTTGGTCCGCCGCTCACCGCTGCGGGCGAGGTGAAGATGGGTTGCTGCTGAAGCGTTAGACGCAGGATCTCGAGGAAAATAGGTTAGTAGACATGGGGCGGCCCTACAGGCCGAGGTATGCGCGCCGGACTTCGTCCATGCCCGCCACTTTCTGCGATTCCCCTTCGATGGGCACGCGGCCCTCGGCGAGGACGTAGGTGTAATCGCTCACGGCCAGCGCGAGGTGTACGTTCTGCTCCACCAGGACGATCGTAATTCCCTGCTCTTTCAGAGTCTTGAGCGTCAGGAAAAGCTGCTGTGCCAGAACCGGGGCCAGACCAAGCGACAACTCGTCAATCATCAGGACGGCGGGTTCCTGCATCAACCCGCGGCCGAGGGCGACCATCTGCTGCTCGCCGCCGGAGAGCGTGGATGATTTCTGCCTGCTTCTTTCCTGCAGGCGCGGAAATGCCTGATAAACGCGCTCCAGATTTTGCTTCTGCCGGGGACGAGCACGGTGCGAGTACGCGCCCATCTCCAAATTTTCCGCTACCGTCATATCCGGGAAAAGCTGCCTGCCCTCCGGTACCAGCACCAGGCCACGCCCAGCCTTGGCGTGCGGCGGAAGCTTGGTGACATCCTCGCCGTTGAGCAGGACACGGCCGCTCCAAGGCCGCACACTTCCCATGGTCGTGCGCAGCGCCGTGGTCTTGCCGGCGCCGTTCGCCCCAATAATCGTGGTCAATTGCCCGCCACGGACTTTCAGCGTTATGCCCCAGAGGACCTGCACTTCGCCGTAACCAGATTCGATGTTCTGAAGTTCCAGTGCAACGTCGCTCATGCGCTGCCTCGCAACTTGTCGAGGATGTCGGGAGATCCCAGGTACGCCACAATCACATCGGGATTTTGTACCACCTCCCTCGGAGGAGCTTCGGCAATCTTCCGCCCCAGGTTCAGCACCACGATGCGGTCGGAAAGATTCATGATGGCCTGCATCACATGCTCGATCATGAACACGGAAACGCCGCTGTCGCGGATGCTGCGCACCAGATCGATCATCTGCGCGATCTCCGTGGGATTCAGGCCGGCCAGCACCTCATCCAAAAGAAGCAGCTTGGGCCTCGCCGCCAGCGCCCGCGCGACTTCCAACCTCTTCTTACCGGCGAGGGTGAGAGAACTCGCAGGCGAATTTGCGCGGCTTGCCAAACCAACCCGTTCCAGCACTTCAAGCGCGGTGATTCGCGCAGTACGCCTTGACTGGTATTCACGCCCGAAACACGCTCCCACCGTGACGTTCTCCAGCACGCTCATACCGTTCAGCGGGCGTACGATCTGGTGAGTGCGGGCCAAGCCAAGGTGAACCACTTGATCGGGCGACGAGCGAGTGATGTTCTTACTGGAAAAAATGATGCTTCCAGTGTCGGATTTGTAAACTCCATTCACCAGGTTGAACAGCGTAGTCTTGCCTGCGCCGTTAGGCCCGATCAATCCCAGAATTTCACCTTCCATCAGATTGAAGCTCACATCGCCCACCGCCAGAAGTCCGCCGAATCGTTTGCTGATGCCTTGCACTTCCAGCAGAGCGGTCATTCGATCACCTCGCGCGACCGCGGGACCAGGCGATACAGCCAACCGATCAGACCTCCGGGCGCAAGACGGATTACCAGCAACAACAGTGCGCCCGCAATGACCAGATGAAATTCAGAGAGCCTGGGAGAAGTCAGCAGATAGGAGCGCAAGCGTTCGTAGAGTCCTCCGCCTAGGGCCGAACCTGCCACCGTCCCCTGCCCGCCCAGCATCAGCATGACGATGCCTTCCAGCGACAGCATGAATTCGAAGGCGATTGAAGGATCGATGGTGCCGTTCTTGAAAAACATGAGCGTGCCAGCCACCGCCGGCAGAAAGGCAGACACGCTGTAAATGATCGCCTTATAAATGGTCGCGTTCACTCCCAGAACAATGGCGGCATCTTCATCCTCGCGGATAGCGAACAATCCGAGTCCGAATTTCGAAGCCTTGATCCCCAGACTCAGAATGAGCGACAGCGCCATGACCGCAACGATCAGGAAATAAGTAGTCCACAGCGCATGTCTCGGCCCGCCTAACGGAGCGTACGACTCAAAGGAAACGTACATTCCGGTAGACCTGCCCCAGGGCTCGAAATTGGAGACGAAGGATTGAACCGCGACCAGTACGCCGATGGTGGCGAGCGCGAAATACGCGCCGCGCAGCCGGAGAATTCCGAGTCCGAATAGCAACGCCATCAGACTGACCGCAAAACCGGCCGTCACTGCCGACGGAACCAGGTGCCAGCCTCGCACCGTCATCAGATAAACCCCAACATAGCCGCCCAGGCCGTAGAACACGATGTGGCCAAAGTTCACGTAGCCGGTATAGCCAATCATCAGGTTCAGGTTGCTGGTAAGGATGATGGCCAGGGCAACCAGAATGAGGTCTTCGCGCAATGAAACATTGTTGCCGTGAAGCGGCAGCCACGCGAACAGCGCCGCCAGCAGCAGGATCAGCCAAAGTAACGGCCGGCGCAGGATCATGCCGTTGCCCTGCTGAAAATGCCACGTGGGAAAACAATCAGCACCAGAACGAATAGCCCAAACTCAATGAGTGGAATCCAACTGATGGCGATGAACGGCGAGACTGCTCCTTCCAACAGGCCCAGCAGCACGCCCGCCACCAGCGCCCCAAACGGCTTGCCCAAACCCGCCAGAACCGTCACGACGAAACTCTTCAGCTGGTAACCTGCGCCGGACAGAATAGTGAAAGGAAACAGCGTCGAGACCAGCGCGCCCGAAGCCACGGCCAGCGCGATGCCAATGGCGAAAGCGACCATCAACACTCGTGTCGAAGAAATTCCCATCAACTCGGCGGCGTCGCGGTTGTCGGCCACAGCGCGGATGGCCTTGCCGGTCCGCGTTCGTCGCAGAAACATTTCCAGCAGCAACGCAATCAACACCGCAGACAAGGCTGCGAACATATGATTCCCAGTAAATGTGTACTCCCCTACAGTAATGCCTGGCACCGAGAAGTCGACGTTGTAAGGGCTGGTGCTCCAGATGGCGGTCCCGATGCCGATCACCATCATGTTCACGGCAAAAGTCGAGAGCAAGCTCATCAATATAGGCCGGTCCACAACCCAGTTCACTGCGAGCCAATAAATGATGACGCCAAGAATCAATCCACCAGCGATCATCGGCGCCAACAAAAGATAAGCATTGATCGCGGTGGCGTTAAACAACAGATACATTCCGAACATGCCCAGCGCGATCATGGCGCCATGAGTCAGGTTGATGACATCCATGACTCCCCAGATCAAACTCAATCCCATGGCAGCCAGCCCGTAGACCGAGCCGATCAGCAGCCCATCAATCATGGAAGCGAAGATGCCAGACATGTTTCCCCTCTTGTGCTGCACGCCATTGAGAAGTGGTTGGTAACTCTCAGTGAATTGGGTAAACCAAATCAGCGCTCTTGCCGGCTAGCGGCCAGATCACCTGTTTCACCGGCTTGCCTGACTTGTCTTTCTGCCATTGAGCCAGAAATATGGCGTGCCCGACCTGCAGGCCGTGTTCGCTGGGCTGCGTAGAAAATTTCGTGCGGCCGTAAAACGTCGTGACGTCGGTTGCATTCAGCGCAGCGGCAACCTTAGCCGTGTCGATTCCACCAGCCTGTTCAATGGCCCGCTGCAAAATCAATCCAGAGGCGTAACCTCCAGCCGATTCATAACTGGGAGGAGTGTTGTATTTAGCCGTGTATGCTTTGCCGAAGTCGGCGCCGCTCGGGCCATATTGTGCCTTGAAGGTCGACTGCGGTTCCCACTGCGACGGTACTATCACACCCACGGCTGCATCCCCGAGTTCCGCCCACTGCGGACTGTCGGGAGCTACCAGGAGTGTGATCATTTTCAGCGGAACTTTGTGGCCGTAGAGCTGGCGAGCCAAAGTTGAACCATCAGCATAGTGTCCGCCACCGAGAAGGACGGTGGCCTTAGAGCCGATTACCTTGTCGATGATGGCGCCAAAGTCGGTGGTATTCGGAGCATAAGCTTCACTGAATACGACGTTGAATCCTTGTTGCTGTGCGTAGGCTTTTGCCGGGGTCACGACCGCGACCGAGAATGAGGCGTCCTCGTAGACAAACGCCACGGTGGCTTTCGGATCTTTGGCCTTCAACGCGTCGATCGCTACAGTGAGGTATTGCGTAGCGGGCGCGAACATCTGGTAGAGGCACTGATTGCCCAGCTTGTAGGTTTTTTCTTCCGCTGCTCCCGTGGTGAGCATGATTTTCTCGTTCTGCTCCGTTACGACGGCGGCAGTAGCCGTCAAACTGGAGGAGTACGGGCTGAAAAGAAAGTCGGCTTTGTCCTCCAAAATCAAGCGGGTGTAGAGCTGCTGCACACGCTTGGAATTGGATTCATCATCGTAACTGGCAAACTGCACTTTGTAGTTCTTGCCGCCAGCTTTGATTCCGCCCGCCGCATTGACCTGGTCGCGCCAGAGCTCGAAGCCGCGGTATTGCTCCACGGAATCCACATTCAGGGCGCCGGTTCTCGATACGGTGAATCCGAGAGTGATGGTTTGTTGGGAAAAGGCAGTAGCGATAAAGCATGACGACAGCAGAAGGGCAATAAAAGCGAATCGCTTCATAAGCACCTCGCAGTATTTGGCGTGGATGAGAATTCCTTCTCGATTGAAAAACGGCACCCATACTACACCCACCTTGCAAACTCGCGATGTGAAACCAAGCACTCAACCATGCCTCGGTCTGGTCCCAAACGAATTTGCTTCCACCCGGCAGAATTTCGCATAGAATGCCGCCGCTGGCCCGAAAGGATCGCGTATGCACATGCAAAAAATGGAGCAGCCCGCAGCTCAGGAAAAGCACCTGGTTCGTTTTGGACTGGGTCTCGCGAACTGGAGCGAAAAGTGGTTTCCCGATCCCCTCGTTTTCGCGCTGCTCGGCATTGTGGTGGTCTTTGTCGTCGGTCTATTACTTCACCAAAGTCCCGCCAAACTTGCCATTCAGGGCGGCAAGAGCTTCTGGGCGCTGGTGCCCTTCACCATGCAGATGGTGATGATCATCATTGGTGGATACGTCGTCGCGTCGACGCCGATCGTCTACCGGGCCATTCGGGCTCTGGCAGAAATCCCAAAGACTCCGAAGTCGGCCGTCGCCATGGTTGCGCTCTTCTCCATGTTGACCTCACTGATCTCCTGGGGCTTGAGCCTGATCTTCAGCGGGCTCTTTGTGCGCGAGTTGGCCCATCGCGTCAAAGGAATGGACTATCGCGCGGCCGGCGCGGCCGCCTATCTCGGACTGGGAGCGGTCTGGGCGATGGGCCTGTCTTCGTCTGCTGCCATGTTAATGGCGACCAAATCTGCCATTCCGCCATCGCTATTCAACATCAGTGGGTTGATTCCGCTCACGCAAACGCTCTTCTTGTGGCAAAGCATCAGCACCGCATTCATCCTCATCGTGGTCTCAGTGCTGGTTGCGTATCTGTCGACACCGTCGGCGGAGAACGCCAAGACCGCCGAAACCTACGGCATTCAGTACGAGTCGATCCGCTCCAGCCTGGAGCCCAAGAGCAAACCCGGCGAGTGGCTGGAATACAGTCCGCTGCTGACGATTCTGGTTGCTCTCCTGCTCTGCTGGTACCTGGTCGATGTTTTCCGCACCTCTCCGCAAGGCGCGCTGGCAGCGCTCGACCTCAACACTTACAACCTTATGTTCATAACCGTTGGCCTTTTGTTGCACTGGCGTCCAAAGCGATTCATGCGCGCGGTGGCCGATTGCGTTCCGGCAACGGGCGGCGTGCTCATTCAGTTCCCGTTTTATGCAGTAATTTTTGGAATGATTGTAGGAACGGGGATCTCCGACGCGCTGGCAAAGCTATTCGCCTCCATCAGCACCCACAGCACCTATTCGTTGCTCGTCGCTATGTATTCGGCGATCCTCGGTGTTTTCATTCCGTCGGGTGGCAGCAAGTGGGTTATCGAAGCGCCCTACGTTCTGCAAGCTGCGAACCTGCACCGGGTACACCTGGGTTGGGTGGTGCAGATTTACAACGCATCCGAGGCGCTACCCAACTTGATCAATCCATTCTGGATGTTGCCGTTGCTCGGCATCTTGAAGCTAAAAGCCCGCGACATTGTAGGCTACGGAGTCTTGCAACTCATCGTTCATGTCCCGATCGTTTTCTTTTTGTGCTGGCTGTTTGCTCAATATATTCCCTACGTGCCGCCAATTAAGTAGCCCTTGAAAAAATGGCGCGGGCAATGCGGCCCGCGCCATCGTTTGGAGCCACTTCAAGACTTCACTTCACGAACGTCAACCCGTGTGGAACCGCAGCGCGGAAAACATACGCGTACAGCATCACAATCAAGCCCACGATCGCCCCCAGCGCAATGGAATGCCAGAATACGAAACGAAAGATGATGCCTTCGTTTCCAACTTGCTCGGTGGCGGACGTGGCAATGGTGATCGACTGCGCATCGACCATCTTGCCCATGACTCCACCCGCGCTATTGGCGGCGCACATCAGGACAGGATCGATTCCCAACTGCTGAGAGGTGATTCTCTGCAAGCTGCCAAACAGCGCGTTCGAGGAAGTGTCGCTGCCCGTAAGAGCAACCCCCAACCAGCCGAGGAAAGTTCCAAAGAACGGGTAGAACCACCCGGTGCGCGTAAACGCGAGTCCGAGCACCGCATCCAGTCCGGAATAGCGGGTCACATAGCCGAGACCCAACATAAACGAGATGGCGATCATCGCCAGCCGCATGCGTACCAGCGTGCGCCAGAAAATTTTCATCAGGCGCACCGGACTGAGGCCGAGCAGCAAGCCGGCGACAATCGCTGCCAGAAAACATCCAGTGCCGGTAGCCGAGAGCCAATTGAAGTCATAACGCGCGGCTTCCGGCGTGGGTTTAGTAACCACGGGCGCCGAGCGGTATACCGCGTTGTGCAAATAGGGAACGTCCCATCCTGGAGGGCCAGGACGAACCTTGCCGTTGGGAAGCACTACCCGAAAAGCTGGAGTGGTGGCCTTGTTCATGGCTAGCTTGACGGACGGAAGTCCCCACAGCAGAACGAAGATGGAAAGGATCGCAAAGGGCATCCAGGCCCTTGCCACCTGCCCGGCTGTGTAAGTGCGAACCTTGGTCAGGCCATCGAACTCTGCCGGTTTCCATTCGCCACCAAACTGGTCGGTAACTTTCTCGGCCGGCGGCGGAAGGGGAGCGTCCTTTCCATCGTAGTCAAAGCGCCACACTTTCTTCGGCTTCCAGAAGTGGAGAAAGATGACTGTCGCGATGATGGAAACCACCCCACCCATGATGTCGACAAGATTGCTGTCAACGTGATTGGACCAAAAGAATTGCGTGAGTGCGAAAGAGAAACCGACGACCAGAATCGCGGGCAGAACCTCGAACGTTTCAGACCAGTTGACCATGGTGCGAACCAGCCAGAAGGGTACGATCACGGCCGTAAAAGGAAGGATGCGACCAATCATGGCATTCAGATCGGACTCCGGTAGTGCGGAAACCGCAGCCAGCGTGTGCACGGGTGTGCCGATCGCGCCCCAAGCCACCGGAGCAGTGTTGGCAATAAGATTCAACGCGGCGGCATGAAAGGGCTTGAAGCCGAGCCCAATCATGAAAGCTCCGGCGATGGCGACGGGGGCGCCGAACCCAGCGGCTCCTTCGATGAAAGCTCCAAAACAAAAGGCGACCAGCAGCACCTGGAGACGGCGGTCCGGAGTAATTCCCGCAACTGACTCCTTCATGATTTCAAACTGGCCCGTATCCACCGAGATGTCGTAAAGATAAACTGCCGCCAGAACGATCCACGCAATCTTCAACACTCCGAACGCCACACCGTACCCGAAACTCATCACGGCGAGTGCCGGCGGCATCTTGAAAACGAATATGGCCACCAAAACCGCGGTGGAAGCGCCGGCAATCGCACACCAGTGCGGCTTCACTCGCAATCCAGCCAGCAATCCGAACAACACAACAATTGGCAGCGCTGCAATGAGGGTAGACAACCACCAATGACCCAGAGGGTCATAGACTTGGTTCCAGTTCATGGTTTCTCCTTTGAGACTGCGGCGGGCGTAAGTGGCCCATTTTTACGCTGACTGCAACTGCCCTCAAGAATCGGCCTGGCAACAGCGCCGCTCCCGGGAATCCGTGCTTGGTCTCCAGGACGATTCCTGAGAACAGTTTGTCCCCGGACGAATTGCGAATCCCTATCCCAATCGTCGTGCGAGGCGGCAAAAAGTGTGCGCTCCTAGTAACCGCATCCAAACGGTTTTGTCAATAGCTGAATTTAGTTTTGAAAATCGGTACGCTTTGTGACGAAAGTCCTTGACTCCTTCGCTGCGGAAGATTAACAAGGGTCTCCGTCCCTGCAATAGGTGAATTTAGTTGTCCTATGCGCAGAATCCGCTTGCTGGAGGTGTCACTCCATGAGAATTTCCTGTCCTCAGTTGGTGGTGTCGGCGTTGGTCATTGCCTTATCGTGTTTCACCGTTGCGCAACAATCGCAGCAACCTGCTCACAACAATCCGCTCATCGAACTGCTGCAATCCAAAGGCATCATTACTCCCCAGGAGGCAGCCGCAGTGAACCAGGCCGGTACGGCCGAAGAAGCCAACAATCGGTTGGCAAAGCTGTTGATAGCCAAAGGTCTGATCAGCGAAAAAGAGTACACCGCTGCCTTGACCCCAGTGGCCAGTAAAGAAAAGGTCGAAGCATCAGTTACCCCAGTGGTCCCCACTCCGAAAGAGTACGAAGCCGCATTGACACCGGTGGCAGTTAAACCGAAAACGGAGCATTCCGCCACGGCAAGGCTGTTCAAGGCGGTTTACACTCCACAACCGGTGCTGACGTCCAGTTCCTACCAGACCACGCAGACCGCGGTCGCGCCGCCGGTTGCGAAGGAGACGCCAATCATACCGGCCGTCGCACCCTTGCGCGTTTTACCCATCGATCTTCCCAAACAGGGCGGCATGATTCCTGATATCAAACTGGGTAGTGGCGCCAACATGAAGATTTACGGCTTCTATAAAGCCAGCGCCGTTTCCGACACCGCCAGCAGCGGCGGACCGACTTTCGGCAGCCAGGACTGGCCTCTGCCTCTCTTGCTCGGCGATACTGGGCCAACCTCTGATCCCCAAGTCCACATTAAAGCGCGCAGCTTCCGCATAGGCGCCCAGACGGAATGGGTTCCCAAAGGTTCCGACTTCACCATCACCGGTCGCGTAGAAGCCGACTTCGAAGGCGACTACACTGATGTCAACAACCGCAACATCAGTTCCGTTCGTTCCAACCAGTTCACCCTCCGTCTCGCTTGGGCACGCATCGACCACAAAATTGCCGGCCTTCCCTGGTTCGCATTGTTCGGCCAGGATTGGTCGATCATGGGCTCATCCACTCTTCCCAATCTATTCGAGACCACCGGCCTGGGGGTCGGCATGGGTTCGCTCTATGAGCGCGTTCCTCAGTTCAGAACCGGCGTGCAATTTCATGCGGGTGATTTCAAGATTCAGCCTGAGTTTGCCATCGTTCTGCCGGTTGCGGCTTCTGCCGCACTCACCGCAGACCAGCACTTACGCTTCGGTGATCGGGCGGGCGCGGAGTCTAACCAGCCAGGGCTGGAGGCTCGCGTGGTCTTCCAATTCCCACTCACTCACAAGTGGAAGGGAGTGGCGCCGGCTCAACTGATCTTCAGCGGACACCACGCGCGCATCAATGAAATTATTCCCCACGCGGCACAGCTGCCAACCAGCGTGACTTGCACGGTGCTACCCTGCACCGTCAGTGTCTTCACCAGCGCCAACACCCCAAATATCGGGTTCACCACCACTACTACAATCCTCAATGCCAGCAACTGCGCCGGTGCTTCCTGCAATCTGGAGCAGTTATTTCCCAGGGGCACGCAGGACGGCAACCCGCAGAACATTTATACCGGTGAGATTCAGTTGCCCACACCGTGGGTCACGTTTGTCGCCAAGTTCTACCGCGGAAATGACATGCGATTCTTCTTTGCTGGCCAACTCAACGATGTCTTTTCCAACCTGCATGGCTTGTTTAACGTAGGCAATGGCGTTTCCGAAAGCGGTCGCGCAATCACCTTCGGCTGCGCGGCTGGAACCGCTGTCGGCCAACCCGCCAATACGGTCAACTGCCAAGGAACTCCCGTACTGGCGGCTAAACTTCAGCCCATCGGCGGCACCGGCGGATTCGCGGAGTTAAGCTTTCCTCTATCGCGTATCTTCCGCGCCAATCCGGAGGGTGCGAATTCCGGATGGGTTTTGCACCTGCAGTACGGCACCGACCGGGCTAACTATGCCGAAGCCCAGTTTGGTAATCACTTGGGCCGCACTGACCTCGACACCGCTTCACTCACTTACCGGCTCAACAAGTGGGTGACGTTTGTGCACGAAGCCAGTTACATCAACACCTTCACCGCCAATAACCACGAGGCCAATGGCGTGATTTTGCCGGAACGTCTGCCCTTTATGGGTCTTACTACCAGGCAGGCTCACAATTGGCGTAACGAATTCGGGCCAATCTTCACTTTCTAACTACCCAACGAGGAGGGCAAGTCCCAGATCATGATTTCCCTCCTCACAACCCTGCAGCCACAAGCTCAGGCTCAGAAGAATTGCTGAATCCTGGCGAACGAAGCGTTCTCATCGTTCGGTCGTGATTTGTGTCACTCACGCCGCTCAGTCGATATAGTCGTAAGCCACGAGTGTGAGGAATTCAGGAAACTCCGCGTTGGTCATTAACTTCTCGAAAATCTGGGAGGCTTCCTGAAACCGTCCCGAGTCATAGCGATCAGCGCCCAGCTCGCCGCGCAACTTTGCTGCCTCTTCTTTGGTTAACTCGCGCACTAATTCTCCCGTGACCGTTCGCCCATCGTCCAGTTTGGCAGCATGCCTGACCCACTGCCAGACCTGGGCGCGACAGATTTCCGCCGTGGCGGCATCTTCCATCAGGTTATAGATGGGCACACACCCGACGCCGCGCAACCACGCTTCCAGATACTGCAACCCCACATCAATATTCCAGCGCAGGCCTTTCTCAGTGATCGTTCCTTCCGGCACCGCCAGCAGATCTTTCGCGGTCACATGAACAGGAGCGCGTTTTGTCGAAATCTGGTTCGGCTCTTTCATGTACTGGTCGAAAATTTCTTTGGCAAGTGGCACGAGTCCAGGGTGTGCAACCCAGGTGCCGTCGTGTCCGGCCTTCACTTCGCGAAGTTTGTCCTGCTTTACCTTGTTCAGAGCCTGTTCATTGACCACCGGATCGTTTTTGATGGGAACCTGCGCCGCCATTCCACCCATGGCGTGAATACCGCGGCGGTGACAAGTCTGGATCAGCAAATCCACATACGACTTCATGAAGTGGCGTTCCATCGTAACTTCGGCGCGGTTGGGCAGAACATAGCCCGGCAAATTGCGAAATGTCTTGATGAAACTAAACATGTAATCCCAGCGCCCGCAATTCAGGCCAGAAGAATGTTCGCGCAGTTCGTAGAGAATTTCGTCCATCTCAAAGGCCGCCAGAATCGTCTCGATCAGCACGGTTGCTCGAATGCTTCCCCGCGGAACGCCGACATATTCCTGCGAAAAATTGAAAACATCGTTCCACAGCCGCGCCTCCAGATAGCTTTGCATTTTTGGAAGATAAAAATACGGGCCAGTGCCCAGTTCCAGGAGCCGTGCGGCATTGTGAAAGAAGTACAATCCAAAATCGAAGAGCGACCCAGACATCGGCCGTCCGTCCATGAGGACGTGCTTCTCCTCCAGATGCCAGCCTCTCGGCCGCACCAGCAAAGTCGCGGTCTTTTCGTTCAGCCGGTATCGCTTTCCTTCCGGGCTAGTGAATTCGATCGTGCGATTGATGGCATCGCGCAAGTTAATATGGCCGTCGAGATTGTTCTCCCAAGTCGGCGAGTTGGCGTCCTCAAAATCCGCCATGAATACGCTGGCCCCGGAATTCATGGCATTAATGATCATCTTTCGATCCACCGGGCCCGTGATTTCGACGCGCCGGTCCTGCAAATCGTGTGGAATGGGCGCCACCGTCCATTCTTTTTGGCGAATACTCACAGTTTCGGCGGGAAAATCCGGCAGTTTGCCGGCGTCAATTTCTTTCTGCCGAGCATGCCGGCGCTGCAGTAATTCCTGGCGCCGTGGCTCAAACTCACCGGCCAGGCGTCCTAGAAAGGTCAGCGCTTCGTCGGTCAGGATTGTCTTCTGCGCAGAATTTACTGGCGCATTGATCTGAACCTTGGGCGCGGAAACGCGCGAATCCGCAATTTGGCGAGTAGCCATATCGTTTTCTCCAATTCTCGACCTAATAGTGCTTATCAATGATGCGCAGCGCAAGCTGCTATGCGCTCATTATGCTCCACTGGAAACACGTCTGCGCAATTTTCGCCACAGCTCTGGATTGGTATACCATCAGCTTGTTCGCGGCGAGGCCATAATGGAAGCCCGCATCATCGACCGATTCCGCGCCGTTGTGGGCAAACGGCTGATTACAGAAGTAGCCCAACTGCGCACCTACGAATGTGACGGCCTCACTAATTTTCGTGTTCTGCCGCAGGCGGTCCTGCTTCCTGAGACAAGTGCCGAAGTGCAAGCGATTGTTCAGATCTGTAATCAGGAAAAAATTCCTTTCGTCGCCCGCGGTTCCGGCACCGGCCTGAGCGGCGGCGCGCTGCCCGTCGATCAAGGCATCGTGATCAGTCTGGCGCGCATGAATCATATTCTGGAGGTTGATTTCGGCAACGCCCGCGTGGTGGTGGAACCGGGCGTCATCAATGCTGAGGTCACGTTGCGCGTGGCCCCCGAAGGTTTCTTCTACGCTCCTGACCCTTCTTCGCAGTCGGTCTGCAGCATCGGTGGCAATGTCGCCGAAAATTCCGGCGGAGCGCACTGTCTGAAATATGGATTCACTACCACGCACGTTCTAGGCCTGGAAGTGGTTCTTCCCGATGGCTCGCTGGTCCACCTCGGCAGCACCGCGGTAGATCGTCCAGGTTACGACTTGCCCGGAGTCTTCGTGGGATCGGAAGGGACTTTGGGGATCGCCACCAAAGTCGTTTTGCGCATTGTGAAGAAACCCGAAGTTATCAAGACGCTGCTCGCGGCCTTTAATTCCACCAACGAAGCCGGCGCAGCGGTGAGCGAGATCATTGCGGCCGGCATGTTGCCTGCAGCCATCGAAATGATGGACAACCTCGCCATCCAGGCTGCTGAGGCCGCAGTGCACGCCGGCTACCCTGATTGCGGCGGATTGCTGTTGGTGGAACTGGATGGCCCGTCCGCCGAAGTAGAAGAACTGACCAAGAACGTCGACGCAATTTGCACGCAATGTGGCGCCTGGGAAATCCGCGTCGCGCAGTCAGAGGCGGAGCGCGCCGTCATCTGGAAAGGACGCAAGGCTGCCTTCGCCGCGATGGGACGCATCTCGCCCAACTACATCGTGCAGGATGGAGTCATCCCACGCACTGCTCTGCCCAAAGTCCTCAGCGAGATCGAACGAATGAGCCGAGCCGAGGGTCTGCGCGTGGCCAACGTTTTTCATGCGGGCGATGGCAATCTTCATCCTCTTGTGCTCTACGACCGCGCTATCGCGGGCCAGGAAGAACGCGCCTTTCGGCTTTCGATTGATATTCTTCGTTTGTGCATCCAGTGTGGCGGCTCGATCACCGGAGAACACGGAGTGGGCGAAGAAAAAAAGATGATGATGTCAGAGATGTTTGCCGAGCCCGATCTGGAAACGATGCAACTGGTGCGTTGCGCCTTTGACCCAGGCCAACTCTCCAACCCCGGCAAAGTCTTTCCCCGGCTTCGCCTTTGCGCCGAAAAGACCGGGCCTTACCAGCCGCACCCGCTGGAAGTCGCAGGAGTCGCTCAATTTTTCTGAAGGTCGAATGAGCACACCACTATCTCCGAGAAGCGCGACTGTCAGCATTGAAACCGCATGGGACGAGGTGCGCTCCATCGTGGGAGCCGAGCATATTGTGCCTGCCAAGCCGCAAGATGCTGTCGACGGGATCGGCCCGCAGATGGTCGTCGAGCCCGCCAGCCAGCAGGAAGTGGCGGCTGTGCTGAAAACAGCTGCGGTCGCCGATTTGCGCGTGCTGCCCCGCGGCGCTGGAACCAAAATGGAATGGGGAAACCCGCCACGCGCCGGCGAACTGATTCTTTCCACCCGACGCCTGAACCGGGTCCTGGAACACGCCTACGGAGACATGACCGCCACCGTGGAGGCCGGCTGCAACTTCCAGCAAGTCCAGGACACTCTTTCGGCGCACGGCCAGCGGATTGCACTAGATCCTCTCTGGCCGGACAACGCAACAGTAGGAGGAGTTCTAGCCGTCAACGAGAGTGGTCCACTGCGCGCGCGTTTTGGTTCCTTGCGTGATTTGATTATCGGGATCACGCTCGTGCTGCCAGACGGCACGGTGGCGAAAAGTGGCGGCAAAGTAGTCAAGAACGTTGCCGGATACGATCTGCCCAAACTGGCTACCGGATCGCTGGGAACTCTCGGCATTATCACCCAAGCCATTTTTCGCCTTCACCCTACGCCGCGAGAGAGTCGCACTCTGACTTTCTCAACTGCGAATATGACGGCCGCGAGTCAATTCATCTTGGCAATTCAGTCGTCGAAGCTGGTTCCAACAGGAGTGCAGCTACGCACCGGGAGTTCCACGTCTTGTGAAATCGATGTGCGCTTTGAAGGAACTTGCGCGGGTTGCGATTGCCAAACCGACCAACTGCTGCAGATGGCTTCTGGAATGACTCGAATCGATCCGCCCGGTGACATATGGAAAGCGCGCGAAACACTTTGGAACGGAAATTCATCGGCAGCAGTTTGCAAGTTCACGCTGCTGCCAACGGAATTACAGTCGTTCGTGGAACGGCTTACCGTCATGTCAGTCCAAAAACAAACGGCTTGGCAATTGGTGTCGCAGGCGGTCGGACTCGGACTGTTGCGACTGGAGACTCCCCAACCCGACTCGCTCACCGACGTGATACAAGCCTTGCGTAGCGTCTTAGAAAGCCGGGGAGGGTCCCTTTCAATCCTTAGCTGTCCGGCAGAAGTGAAATCCAAGTTGGATGTGTGGGGCAGTGCCGGAGATGCGCCTCCCCTGATGCGCAGCATTAAAGCCCAGTTCGACCCGAGGGGCATCTTGAATCCGGGACGATTCATTGCGGGAATCTAATGCCTGAAGAGTTGGCAAAAGCCGATTCACTTGGGGTGGGCGGTTTTGACGCCCATCATCCGCCATCGATCGACCTCATTGCCGATTGCGTACATTGCGGATTCTGTTTGTCCACCTGCCCCACCTATGCCCTGTGGAACGAAGAGATGGATTCTCCGCGCGGGCGCATTTACCTCATGAAAATGGCGCTGGAGGGGCAGGTTCCTTTGAGTCCGACTTTTGTAAATCACATGGACAATTGTCTGGGCTGCATGGCTTGTCTCACCTCCTGTCCGTCGGGCGTGAAATATGACCGCCTGATCGAAGCCACCCGCGCTCAAATCGAACGCAATCACCCGCGTACGCTCAAAGAGCGGCTGGCGCGCAAAATGATTTTCGAAACTTTTCCGCGCCCCGATCGACTGGCGCGTCTGCTGGCGCCCATGCGACTGTATCAACGCTCGGGGCTTCAGTCGCTGGTTCGCAAGAGCGGCATCTTGAACGTCCTCCCTGCCCATCTTCGAGCCATGGAATCGTTAATGCCGGCTGCTCCCAAGGCGACGCCTGAATTGCCGGAACTCTTAGCCGCCAAAGGCGAGCGGCGTCTTCGCGTCGGGCTGCTGCTCGGCTGTGTGCAGCGCGTCTTTTTTCCAGAGGTAAACGCGGCAACCGCTCGAGTGCTGGTGTCGGAGGGCTGCGAGGTCGTCATTCCCAAAGATCAAGGCTGCTGCGGCGCGCTCATGGTGCATGCCGGCGAGGAGCAAAAAGCGCTCGAGCATGCGCGGCGGATGATTGATACATTCGAGCGCGCGCCGGTGGATGCCATTGCCATCAACGCTGCGGGCTGCGGATCGAACATGAAAGATTACGCCATCCTGCTGCAGGAGGACCCAAAGTATGCGGAGCGTGCTCGAGCATTCTCTGCCAAGTGTTTCGACATCAGCGAGATTCTCGCGCGACTGGAGCCTCGCGCAACCCGGCAGCCTTTACCGTTGAAGGTCGCTTACCATGATGCGTGTCACCTGCAACATGCACAGAACGTGCGGCTGCAGCCGCGTTCGCTGCTAAAAAGCATTCCCGGCCTGGAAATCGTGGAAGTGGCGGAAGCCGCGCTGTGCTGTGGTTCGGCAGGGATATACAACCTCGTACGACCCGAACCCGCGAAAGAACTGGGCAGACGCAAGGCCCGTAATCTGCTCGCACTCTCGCCCGACGTGGTTGCAGCCGGAAACCCCGGCTGCCTGCTGCAGTTGCGCAGCGAAATGAAGTTGGCCGGAAAACAACTGCCGATCCTGCACACGGTGGAGCTATTGGATGCTGCGATCCATGGAATTGCACCCGAGTCGTTGTGCAAGCGGTAGAGTTGAGATCCAAAGAAACCTTGTTAAATTCGCTTTCTGCCCCGCAGCTGTAATTCCCTGCTTTGCTTGCAAAATGTTATTGGTCCACGAGCATGCGTTTGCGAATCGGCGAGGCAGCCTCATCCAGCGTTCAAACTCGAATTTGAGAGAGCCGGCGTGGCTTCACGGCACCGGACCGACTTGGTTCGTCCAGAGCCGTGAGTCCACACCGAGCCCCTTTTCCGCGAGCGCGGAGCAGAGGCTAGGAAAAGACCTGAAGTTACTTTGCAGTTGGCGGCGCCACAACTTCATGCAGTCTTGGGTTCTGCCGCAGCTGGCTAAATTCTTCATCTCTATACACGTTTGCCAGATCGCGATAGCCCTCTTCCTTCGCCTTCCTCAGGCACTGCAGGCATCCATCTACATCGCCACGCTTGGCGTAAATCTTCGCCAGCATGTAGGAGAATCGCGCTCGCTCTTCTGGACTGGAGATCTGGGCAACAACGCCTGCTCGAGACTCTTGCTTGAGCGCCTCCGGATCCAACTCCAAGGCCCGCGTGTACTCGGCGAGGGCTGGTTCCAGTTTCTTCTGGCTAAACCAGGCCACACCCAGGTTCACGTGAAATGAAGCGCGTGTTTCGTCGAGAGCAACCGCCTTCTTGAAGTGCTTGGCGGCGGCACCATAGTTCTTGTTCATGAAGTACACGGCGCCAACGTTGTTGACTGCATCTGCGAATTTGGAATTCAGCTTGACGGCAGTCTCGAAGCTCGACCGAGCTCCGCGAAGATCATTATTCTTTAGCTGCGCTAAACCCAGCTTGTTATACAGCACAGAATTCTTGCGATCTTTGCGCAGCGCTGTCTGAAAATAAAGGATTGCCTTGTCATAATCCTTGCGCGCCCTCGCCAGGTCCGCGGCCTTCTCCAGTTCGGCCACAGTCATCGATTGCATGTTGGCGTTGTCCTGGCTCTGCTGCGGAGCCGGCGCGGCAGCGCTGTATCCAGACAGCACCATGACCATCGCTGCCAATACGATTCTTGCTGTGATGTTTTTCATATCGAGCCTCCCTTTTCCGGAGTTGCCTCTGTTCCGGTCTGGGCTGTGCCCCTGCCCCGGCGATCTGCTCTCCGCGTACGACTCAGTTATCGCGCCCGTCCTCGCAATCCACAACGCTACAACTGCTACCTCGGGGCTATGTAGCGCCCAAGTAACCTCAGTCGAGAATCCATCTTTTGATTCAACAGGGACTTAGCACGCTGCCGCCGCTGCAAAGCGCGATTCCGAAATTGGAGCTATGCAGCCGTTACAGGGGGTTACGTAACCGTTTGCGATCTGTCCGGGAGCGACTGGCGGGTGTATAAAGGAATGTTAGAAGGCGCCTAAGACGGGAGGTTCCCAGTGCCTTCGATTGCAACAGAGCAGGTAAGCTGGGAAGCAGAGCGGGCCGAACTCCAAGCGGTACTGCAATCTAGCCTTTTTACTCGTTCCCCGACGCTGACCCATCTGCTTTCCTACTTGTGCGAAAAGACATTCGCGGGCGAGAGCGCTCAGATCAAGGAATACTCCGTCGGCCTAGATGTCTTTGACCGGCGCGACTCCTTCGACCAGGATACGGATTCGATCGTCCGCGTTCAGGCCAACCGCCTGCGCAAGCGCCTCAGCGAATACTACGCGGCCGAGGGCGCGGCCCATCCTGTCCGCATCACCATTCCAGTAGGCCAGTACATTCCGGTCTTTAAGACAATGGCCGACGTGGATGCCGCTGCCGCTCCAAATCTGTCGACACCAGCGCAAGCACAGGCGTCGGACAGCGCGCAAAAAACTGCGTGGAGCCCAACCCGTCAACAGATCTGGGTGCTGGCCACTGCCCTGATCGTGGTCGTAGCGGCGCTAGCGCTGGCGTTTCTTTCCCGTAACCCGCCTAAACAACAGCCAGTCATTCGCTCTTCGAATCTTTCGCAAGCTTCCGCCGAACCAGCGGTTGGGCTTCCCGTTGGCGAAGAGATTCGCATCCTCGCCGGAGCCAGCCGCAAATATCTGGATCATGCCGGCAAACTTTGGAGTCCGGATTCTTACTTCTCCGGCGGCGACTCGGTTCAAAGCGCCGTTCAGCATATCTGGCGCACGCAGGATCCCATCATTTATCGCAGCAGCCGTCAGGGCAACTTTACTTACAACATTCCACTGAAGCCGGGAACGTACGAGCTACGTCTGCACTTCGCCGAAACTTTCTACGGTCCAGAAAATGTGGGTGGCGGCGGAGAGGGAAACCGCATTATGACAGTGGTTGCCAACGGCCAGCCGCTGCTTCAGGACTTCGACGTGCTCGCCGATTCCGGCGGCGATCGCACTGCTGAAGTGAAAGTCTTCTCCGACATCTCTCCGGCCGCCGACGGCCAGGTGCATCTCAGTGAAAGGCGACGGTGCGATGCTTTCTGCCATTGAGATTCTTCCTGGAATCCGCGGTCACGTTCGCCCAGTGCGCATTGTCGCCCGCGATGTTCCGTATTACTCCAACGACAGTCACTGGTGGAGTCCCGACGTTTACTTCAAAGGCGGGCAGCTCAGCACCAGCCAGGAGCCCGCCGTCGGCACCGACGATCCCGAGTTCTACGAGACCGAGCGCTGGGGTCACTTCTCCTACGCGATCCCGGTTCCTCCCGGCAAATACACCTTGACTCTGCACTTCATCGAGCATCATGCGGCCCCGGAAGGGTTCGACCACAAGACTGTGTCGAACCCAAATTCCATAGCCTCCGAGGGCCGCGTGTTCAACGTCTTCTGCAACGGTAAGACAATCCTGGCCGATCTGAATATTCTCGAAGAAGCCGGCGAGAACCGACCCATGGTTCGCAGGATCAAAGGGCTTGAGCCGAACGCCCAAGGCAAGTTGCTTCTGGAATTCGTGCCAGTGAGCCGATACGCGACCGTATCGGCGATCGAGATTGTGCCGGACTGAACGGCGTGCCCCTCATTTCCGGGTACTCTTTCAAATCGACTCGCATAGTTCGACGGTGAAAATCCACCGCTCTCGCTTCATATAAACTTGCATATTGACCGGCTCTGCCGACAGGTAAATGTGTACCAGGAGAAAGCGGTTTGCCACTAAACACGGATGTCCTTTGGTACAAGGACGCAATCATTTATCAAGTTCACGTTCGCACTTTTCACGATAGCAACGGCGACGGCATTGGCGATTTCCCTGGACTTGAACAGAGGCTTGACTACCTGCAGGAACTCGGGGTCAACGCGATCTGGCTCATGCCATTTTTCCCTTCTCCCCTGCGCGACGATGGCTACGACATCGCGGATTACCACACCGTTAATCCCAGCTACGGAACACTGGAAGATTTCCGCAAGCTCCTGGATTCGGCTCACGAACGCGGCATCCGAGTCATCATCGAGATGGTGTTGAATCACACCTCCGATCAGCACCCGTGGTTTCAAGAGGCGCGCAGTTCGCACGACAATCCCCGCCGCGATTGGTATGTCTGGAGCGATACCGACACCCGCTACAAAGGCACTCGCATCATTTTTGTCGATACGGAAAAGTCCAACTGGGCCTGGGACCCGGTTTCAAAATCGTTCTATTGGCATCGCTTCTTTAGTCACCAACCCGATCTCAACTGGGACAATCCTGCCGTCGGCGACCAGATGTGGAATGTGATGAAATTCTGGCTGGACATGGGCGTGGACGCCTTCCGCCTCGACGCGGTGCCCTACCTGGTGGAACGGGAGGGAACAAATTGCGAGAACTTGCCCGAGACCCACAACATTATTAAGGACCTGCGTCGGAAACTGGACGAGCAATTCAGCGGCAGAATGCTGCTAGCGGAGGCCAATCAATGGCCCGCCGATCTTCGCCCGTATTTCGGGGACGGGGATGAGTTCCATATGGCGTTTCATTTTCCGCTGATGCCCCGGATGTTCATGGGACTCAAGTTGGAAGACCGAAAACCCATCACCGAAATCCTGCAGCAGACGCCAGAAATCCCGGCTTCCTGCCAGTGGTCCTTGTTCCTGCGCAACCACGACGAGTTGACCCTGGAGATGGTGACCGACATGGAGCGCGACTACATGTATGACATGTACGCCACGAGCAAGTCCATGCGCCTGAACCTCGGGATTCGCAGGCGGCTCGCACCCTTGCTGAATAACGATCGCCGCCGCATCGAGTTGATGAACGGGATGCTGATGTCGTTGCCGGGCACTCCGATCATTTATTACGGCGACGAAATCGGTATGGGAGACAACATTCTCCTTGGAGACCGCAACGGAGTCAGGACTCCGATGCAGTGGAATGGGGGATGGAACGCGGGCTTTTCAAAAGCGGAGCCGCAACGCTTGTACGCCCCGCTAATTCAGGATCCGGTCTACGGATATCCTGCGGTGAACGTCGCGGCTCAAAAAGAAAGCGAGCACTCGCTCCTCCATTGGATGCAGCGCATCATAGCGGTTCGCAGATCGAACGGAGTCTTTGGCAGAGGATCGATTGAGTTTCTCTATCCCGCCAATCACAGAATTCTGGCTTATTTGCGGCGACTCGGCAAAGAAACGGTGCTGGTAGTCAACAATCTTTCCGGCGCCGCGCAAGCGGTCGAGCTGGACTTGAAGCGCTATAAAGGAAACATCCTGATCGAGATGTTCGGCAATAATATCTTTCCGCGTGTCGGCGACCTGCCGTACCTGCTCACGCTCGGGCCTTATCAGTTTTATTGGTTCCGGCTGCGACGGGTGTGACCAAGATGTAGATAATGGAAGCAATGTCATATACCCCGTCTGGGGCAGAGTTGAAATTGGAAGATGAAACTTTTCTTTCGGATGATTTTCTTCGCCAGCTGATCAATGTCGGCGAAGTAGACATCCTCATAGGCCTGCCCACTCACAACAATGCCAAGACGATCGGTTCCGTCGTAACTACGATTCGAAGCGGCATTCTGCGCGGTTTTCCGCGAGAACGGGCCGTCATCATTAATGCCGATGGCGGATCGCGCGACGGAACCCCCGACCTGGTCACGGGCGTTTCGATCGACGACGCACGCCCAGCGGCTAATCTATACGCGCTTCGCACGCTGCACTCCATCAGCACAAAGTATGATGGCAGCGCGGGCAGTGGAGCTGCGCTGCGGACAATCCTGGCTGCGGCCGAACTGCTCCGCGCCAAGGCCTGTCTCGTGATGTCGCCCGAAGCGGCCCACCTTCAGCCTGACTGGATTTCCAATCTGGTGCACCCGATTTATCGCGATGGTTTCGATCTGGTGGCTCCTACCTATCGCAGACACAAGTTCGACGGACTGTTAACCACGAACTTGCTTTACCCGATGCTCCGCGCTCTCTACGGCGTAAGAATCCGCGAGGCATACATGCCTGAGTTCGGTTTCTCCGGCCGCCTTGGAAGCCAATTCCTCGGCCAAAATGGCTGGCATGACGGAAACGGCCAGGCCGGCGTAGAACTGCGCATGACCCTTGCTGCAATCACCGGCGGATACCGCATCTGCCAATCGTTCCTGGGAGAAAAGGAGCACGTCGAGCGCCGGGGCTCGGACCTGATACCGGCACTGCGGCAAACTGTGGGCGTTCTGTTCTCCGCGTTAGAGACAGACTTTCTCGTATGGAGCAAGGTGGCCGGTTCGAAGCCAGTTCCCACAACAGGGAGCGAACAGGAACTGCAACTGGACCCGATCCGCGTGAATCGGAAACGGCTGCGTGAGATGTTTTCGACCGGAGTCAGCGAATTGCAATCCGTGTTTCAGTCAATCCTCTCCCCATCCACCTTGACAGAACTTCAGCGCATTGCGCGATTGGGCGAAGAAGAATTTCATTACTCGGCGGAATTGTGGGTTCGCACGGTGTACGAATTTGCCGCGTCCTATCAGAAATCCGTGATCAGCCGCGACCACATCATTCAGGCGCTGGCGCCACTTTTCCGCGGAAGAGTCTTTACCTTTCTGGTCGAAAACCGTAACGCCTCTGCCATCGAGGTCGAAAACAATGTCGAGGGCCTCTGCCTTGAGTTCGAGCGATTGAAACCGTATTTGCTGCAGATGTGGAAATCGAGAGAGTGAGGTAACTATGCGGGAAATGATTGTAAGCGAACTGTCTCAGGCGATGCACGAAATGGCCAGGGGTTTCGCCCACTACGTTCCTCGTCTGATCGTAATGCTGATCCTCGCATTTGTCGGCTGGGCAATCGCCTATGTCGTGAAAGTGATTCTGCGCAGCATTTTGCAATTCATCAAGTTCGACAAGCTTTCGGAAAACGCCGGCGCTTCGCAACTGCTCAACAAAGCTGCTCTCCCCACAGCAACGGAGATGGTGAGTCGTTTCGTTTTCTGGGTGACCTGGCTTGGCTTCATTCTGCTGGGTGTGAGTGTGCTTGGGATCCTGGGCCTGCAGGAACAGATCGCAAGTTTCTTTCTGTTCTTGCCGCGCCTGTTCGTCGCGATGTTCATTCTCTTTTTCGGACTGCTGGCGGCCAGTTTCTTTTCCCGCGCTGCGCTGCTTGCCGCAGTGAATGCAAATGTGCCTTCCCCCCGAGTGCTGAGCCTCGCCATCCGCAGCATCATTATTGTTTTCGTTTTGTCGATTGTCTTTGAAGAATTGGGCTTGGCAGAGCAGACGATGCTGGTTGCCTTTGGAATCGCTTTCGGAGCCCTTATGCTCGGCTTGGCAATCGCATTCGGAATTGGCGGAAGAGACCTGGCGCAGCGTTTTCTGGAAGAGAAATTTGTTCGCAACAAGAAAGAGGAAAACGAGGACGAACTGTCGCCGCTCTGATACGCGGAAGCGGCGGCCTCGGGATACTCATGTTTTCTCTGCGTACTCCGCGCCACCTCTGCGCACTCGGCGGTTAAAGCTTTTGATCGCAAAGAAGTGCCGCTGAGCTCGCGGAGGACCTTCAGCGATCGTACAGAACCGTAAACTCGCGCAGCCGGCTGCTCATCTCCTTCGTTAGAGCCTTGGGTCTGTACCGCCACCTCCAGTTTCCACTTGTTGTGCCCGGTAAATTCATTCGGGCGTCACTGCCCAGGCCCAGTACGTCTTGCAAAGGAATCATGGCGACGTTTGCCACCGACGCCATCACGGCACGAATAAATACCCAATTGATCGGCTCCTCTGTAAATCCTAAGTACGCCCGGGTGAACTCACGTTCCTTGCGAATATCTTCCTCGCTTCGAGTGCTCTCTCCTACTCCGACACTGGTCCACCAACCCACGGTCGTGTCATTGTCGTGCCCTCCCGTGTAGGCTACAAGTTCGCGAGAATAGTTATGTGGTCGGAAGCTGGGTCCTTGCGGATCGTTGCCGAATGCAAACTGCAGCAGGCTCATTCCAGGAAAACCAAACTGCTTGCGCAGACCTTCCACTTCGGGAGTAATCACGCCGAGGTTTTCGGCAACAAATGGCAGCTCCTTCAATTCATTTTGTAAGGTTAGGAAAAATTCTGTGCCCGGGCCCTTCACCCACTTACCCCCCGCGGCGGTTGGGGCGCCGGCTGGAATCTCCCAGTAAGCCTCGAAGCCGCGAAAATGATCCAGCCTCACGAGATCGAACAGCTTCAGGGATGCGCGGACACGCTCAATCCACCACCGATGACCAGAATCAGCCGACACATCCCACCGGTAAAGCGGGTTTCCCCAAAGTTGACCGGTGGCGCTGAAGTAGTCCGGCGGAACACCTGACACGGCGCTTGGCTGGCCTTGCTCATCCAGACGAAACAACTCCGGATGAGCCCATACATCCGCGCTGTCGTGAGCCACGTAAATCGGGATGTCGCCCATGATTTTTATGCCGCGACGATTGCAATGAGCCCTGAGCTTTTCCCATTGACGAAAGAATTCGAATTGCGCAAATTTGTGGATCTCGATCTCCGACGACAATCGGTGCCGCCACTCGGTTAGCGCGTCGGGATTCCGCTGGCGTATTCCGGCGTCCCAATACACCCAGGCGACGTCCTTGTGGACTTTCTTGCACGCCATGAAGAGTGCGTAATCCTCCAGCCAATCGTTGTTGTGTTGGCAAAAAGTCTGAAAGGCGCGACGCTCCCCAGCGGCACTGTCCTGAAAGAAGGCATGCCCGGCTTTGCGCAGCAGGTTCTCTTTGAAGTCGATCACACGGGCGTACTCAACCCGCTCCTCTGCAAAGTTCGGTGCGCTAGCGAAGTCCTGTTCAGGCAACATGCCCTGTTCACGAAGAGCTTTCAGATCGATGAAAAGAGGATTGCCCGCGAATGCGGAAAAACACTGGTACGGCGAATCGCCGTATCCCGTGGGGCTCAATGGCAATACTTGCCAGATTTTCTGTCCCGACTCGGCGAGAAAATCCACAAACTCGTGGGCGGTTTCTCCGAGATCGCCGATACCGTGCCCACCCGGCAAAGATGTAACGTGGAGAAGGATTCCACTGCAGCGAGGAAAGATCACCCAATTAAAGTTACCCTCCTCCGAGCAGTCAAGCAAGCAGGACCAAATAATTGAGGGATCGGAATAGATCCGATCCCTCGTACATTTTGCAACTGATCTGGTGAGTTTAGAACTGCAGCTTCAAAGCAAACTGAACCTGCCGCGAAGAGCCGAAGTCGCCCGTCGGAAAGCGTGTACCAGTGATCGTTCCAAAGCTGCTATTGCCAACCGTCAGGTTCGGATTGCCGAAATTGGCATGATTGAGCAAGTCGAACATTTCCGCGCGGAATTGCAGATTGATCCGTTCTGTAATTTTGGTGTTCTTGACGACCGAAAAGTCGGTGTTCAAAAAACCCGGTCCCATGACCGCATTTCGCCCCAGATCGCCGAAGTGACAGGTCGTCGGCACCGCCGCCGATGTACAGGGTACCTGGAAGCTGGCGATGTTCGAAAACCACTGCGCCGGCCGGCCGGTGGTCGATACCGGACCGACGACATCCGGCCGCAGGGCGCCCAAACCGGTTGTTCCTGTAAAACCCGCCACCGAGGTGATCACGTTCAGCGGGTTGCCCGTTTGCATCTGGTTAATCAGGCCCACCTGCCAGCCTTCCACCAGACGGTCGTGGTGAAACGGCAGCTCGTAGAATCCGCTGACCACGAAACGGTGACGAACGTCGAAATCCGACAGACCGCGATTGTTGTTCACGTTCAGGCTATTCTGCAGAATGACGGCCTGACTGTTGAGCGAGTTGTCGTCGATCGATTTGGAGAAAGTGTATGAACCCAGAACCTGGAGTCCGTGGGAAAGGTGCTTGTTGACGGTCACCCAGAGCCCGTTGTAGGTCGAGTTCGCTACGCTGTCTACTTCCGTGATGTTCCCAAGCTTCGCCCCCGGACGAAACGGGCTGGACGCTGCCAGAGCGGGAAACGGCCGCACCAGGTTGCCCCCCACTAATTCAAGCTGGTTCAAATTGCGGGCAATGCGCAGGTGCGTCCCCTTGGAGCCGACATATGCAACCGTCAACCCCAGAGTTGGTGTGAGCTCGTGCTCGACGTTCATGTTCCATGACTGCACATATGGATCTTTGAAATTTGGGCTGATCGTCGCGGGGGCCAGTCCCGAAGGTCCGGCCAAAGTAGCCGCATTTGTTAGCGAGAGACCGGTAGCGGTTGAAGTCAGCGGGGTTGAGAACGGAGGATTGGAATTAAGCCCGGTGACAATCCCGGTCACCGGTTGGTCCGTGAGAATCGCATAGCCGGACCGAATCACTGTCTTGCCGTTGTTGCGTGGATCCCAAACAAAACCCAAACGCGGCTGGAAGTTCTTATTGCTGGTCGGGTAAGGCTGGCCGAAGCCCGGCGATCCGATCTGGTTCAGAGTCGAGCTCGCAGGGCTGAAGACCACGAACCGGTTGCTCGACTCTGACGGGTCCGAATTCCAATCGTAGCGCAAACCGAGCTGGAGTGTGAGGTTCGGCCGCCACTTGAAACTGTCCTCGACGAACGCCCCATACGCTGGATAGAGAATTCGATCCGCGCTCGTGCCCACATAAGTGAACGAAGTTGCCGAGTCTTTGACAAAGGCCGCCGTGCTGCCGAACCTGAAGATCGTTGTGTCCAGTGAGAAATTGTTGTTGTATGCGCGCCGGACTTCGCCGCCGATCGCCCACGAATGCCGCCCATGCAGGTAGTTCAAGGTGTCGCTGAGCACAGCAGTCGTATCCCCCCGTCCTTGTGGGAAACCGGCGGGACCGCCGAAGTCCAGGGCAAAGTTTCCTACGTCGATCTGCGCCAGTCCGATCGGGGCATTGATTCCGTTGTTGATGCCGTACGTCGCGGAATTCAGCAGTCGGTTGGGCTGAAACGTAATGTGGATCCGGTTGTAGCCGAGCCGAATCGTATTCGCCAAGGTGGGCGAGAACACGTGGTCCTCATTCACCGTCCCGATCTGGCGTCGCGACTTCCTCGTGTCCCCCCATCCCGGAAGCGTATTGCCCTGCAGTGTGGGCTCTTGCCGCAGATCCTCCTGTAAAGCGAGATATCCGTGCACGCGATCGTTGTTGCCCAAAGAAACATCGATGTCGGCCGTACCTTGGTCAATGTTCACCGGCGCCGTGGCAGAGCTGATGAAAAAGCTCCCGGTCGAATCGTTGGCGGCGGGAATGAATGCGGCCAGTTGCTGGATCGTCGCATCGCTAGTGGCTGCGACTTGCGCCTGCTGTGCGGCCGTCAATACCAAGCTCTTGGTGTTAAGGCCCTGTCTCTGACGCAGTCCTTCATAGCTCAGGAAGAAATGCGCTTTATCCTTCTTGATCGGACCACCCAGCGCCGCGCCGAAGTTATTCCGCTTGAATGGCGCTTTGGTGAGAGCAAAATAATTCTTAGCGTCCAGTTTCTCATTGCGCACCCATTCGAAAAGCTCGCCATGAAATTCGTTGGTCCCGGAACGGGTGGCGATATTCACAATGGAGCCTGAGTTCCGGCCATATTGCGCGCTGTACGTTGAGTTATCGACCTTGAATTCCGACACCGTGTTGATCGAAGGCTGGAACGTAATTTGGTTCTGGACGATATCGTTCAGATTGACCCCGTTAATCATGAAGTTGATGGTGTCTTCGCGCTGGCCGGCCGTGTTAAATGCGAACGAACCCTGCCCTCGAAGTGGCGCCGTGAGAAAGCCATTGGCCGGTGGAGTAACGGTGCCAGGCGTTAACAGGCTCAGGTCCACGAAGTGGCGGCCGTTCAGCGGGATTTCCTGCGTTGTCTTCTGATCGATCACCTGTCCGACTTCGATGGTGCTGCTGTCGATTACAGGAGCCTCGCCCGAGACTGTCACCTCGGTGGTGGTCTGCCCCACGATCAGATGAAAGTCCTGACGCACAGTTTGGCCTACGTCCAGCACCAGTCCGGTGACCGTTTCCGTCCGCATCCCCGAATTCCGTACCTGCACTTGATAGGTTCCAATCTGCAGTGAGGGGAACTCATACGTCCCTGCGGAATTGGTCTTCGCGGTGTACTCCGTGCCCGTGGCTTGGTTGCGCACCACCACGTCCGCCCCCGCGACGACCGCACCGGTCGAGTCCGTTACGGTGCCCTGAAGCTTCGCGTTGGATTGAGCAAATCCCGAACCTTCCACGCAGAATAGGAAGATCGCGATAGGTAACAAAAAGCGGCCAGCCATTTTTGACATTTGGGAATCTCCACTGGAATTTCCAGTCGACTACGTGAAATCGAGAAATATCAGTACATACTGCTCAACACCGCTGCTTGATGCGAAAGGAATTTCCTTCCGATGCAAACTCGGCGTCACTGGCGTGACGGCGTTGAATCAGGGAATTCTCCGCCAGATCGGCGCGAAGTCAACCATGGCGCCCCACGCGCTCACGGTCGGAGACATAGGACTTGCACTTGCCGTTCAATAAGCATTTATCACGCCATAATGGAAGCTCTTGTTTTTCAAGTACTTCGTTGCTATCCCGAACTAATGCCTACAATATTTGGTAGGCTATCGAACTATTTTTGGAAAGCCAGAGACCGCAGACACGATTCAGCCGACCTCAGAACATAACAATTCAACATATTGTCCAGGATTGCGCCTGGCCTTAATTGACTGTTCAACAATTTTTTTGCCTCAGCTGTCGATATTCGCGCCGGCCATTCGTCTTATGAATGGAAGGACAAGCAATAAAGGATCACGAAAGGCGCGCCCCGTGTGCCGAATTTCTAGAATCCTTCCACAGAAGACTGAATCCAATTTGGACAACAGATTGGAATGTGGAAGCAGGCGTTCTCTCTGGATTCCACGCTGTAGATGAAGGGCGCGACAGGTTCGATTTGTCGCGAAACTCAAACCTCTTGACGACTATTAACAACGCGATGTGGGGTCGCGGTTAAGAGTCTGACACTCATTGCTGGTCAATATGCGGCGCTGCCCAGTGCGACGCCGACAACGCAGCCTTGTCTACTCACGGTGTCCGGGCGTAAGGGAGAAGCTATGGCGAAAAGAATGATCCTGATGTTGGGTGTGGTGCTGGTAGTCATCACCGCCCTGGGTTTCATGAAGTTCAAACAGGTTGAGACAGCCATAAAAGTCGGAGCTTCGTTTCAGCCTCCGCCGGAAGCCGTCACCAGCATTGTGGCGCAGCGCGAGCAATGGCCGGCCACCATGGGCGTTATTGGTACTGTCGAGGCGGTCCACGGCGTCACGGTGAGTGCCGACCTTCCCGGCGTCGTCGAGCGCATCCTGTTCGAGTCGGGGCAGTCAGTGCACGCCGGCGACGTGCTTGTGGTCCTCGATACCAAGCAAGAGCGTGCCCAACTGGCTTCCCTTGAGGCGCAAAGCGAACTCGCGCGTGTGAACTTTGCCCGCGAACAGCAATTGGTCAACGCGGGCGTCATTTCGCGGAGTGAATACGACCAGGCAACAGCCCAGCAAAAAGCGACCGAAGCAAACGTGGCTGAGATTCGCGCGACCATCGAACGCAAGACGATCCGAGCGCCGTTCACCGGCGTACTCGGGATTCGCAAGGTCAATCTGGGCCAGTATCTTTCCGCGGGCAGCGCTGTAGTTCCGCTGCAGTCACTGAATCCGATATACGTGGATTTCGGAGTACCGCAACAGTCGGCCCGGCAGGTGCGAGTTGGCGGCAACCTACATGTTACTTCCGAAGATTTTGCCGGCCATGTTTTCAGCGGAAAAGTCACGGCTCTTGACTCGGTGATTGACGAGACGACGCGGAACATTCAAGTGCAGGCGACCCTTCCCAATCCTGAAGGGAAGTTGCGCCCCGGCATGTTCGTACAAGTAGATGTGGGCTTGGGTGCAAGCCGCTCGGTGATTGCGCTGCCGGCGTCTGCGATCAGCTATGCGCCTTACGGCGATTCGGTCTTCGTCATCACCGACCTCAAGGACCCGAAAGGCAACACCTACCGCGGCGTGCGCCAACAGTTCGTCAAAGTCGAAGGCTCACGCGGCGACCAGGTCGCTGTGATCTCGGGTGTGAACCCTGGAGACGAAGTCGTCAGCTCGGGCGTATTCAAGCTGCGCAATGGCGCCGCGGTCCAGGTCAACAACAAAGTCCAGCCCGGAAATAATCCGGCTCCGAAACCTGAGGACAGCTAAATGAAATTCACTGACCTGTTTATCAAAAGGCCGGTCCTCGCGATCGTCGTCAACCTGGTGATCTTGATCGCTGGTTTGCAGGCGATCCGCTCACTAAGCGTGCGGCAGTATCCGCGCAGCGACATCGCGGTCGTGCAAGTCTCGACGACCTACGTTGGCGCCAACGCCGATCTGGTTCGTGGTTTTATCACCACGCCGCTGGAGCGCGTGATTGCCAGTGCGGATGGTATCGACTACATGGAATCGTCGAGCGCTCAGGGACTCAGCACGATCACCGTGCACCTGAAGCTGAACTATGATACCAACGCCGCGCTCACGCAAATTCAGGCCAAGGTAGCCCAGGTGCGGAATGATCTGCCGCCTGATGCCCAGGCGCCCATCATCGATCTGGAAACGGCGGACAATCAGTTTGCGGCGATGTACCTCGGCTTCTCCTCCAACGATCTCGATCAGAACCAGATTACCGATTATCTGACGCGGGTCGTGCAACCAAAGCTGAGTGCAATCAGCGGAGTGCAACGCGCCGACATCCTCGGCGATCGTACCTTCGCGATGCGGATTTGGCTGAAGCCCGACAAGATGGCGGCACTGGGTATTTCGCCTGCTACAGTTCACGACGCATTGGCGAAAAACAATTACCTCTCAGCTCTCGGAAGCACCAAGGGCTCGATGGTTTCGGTGAACCTGGTCGCCAACACAAACCTGACTACCGCAGACGAGTTCCGCCAACTCGTCGTGAAGCAAGACAACGGCGTCGTGGTTCGTTTGGGAGAAATCGCCGACGTCCAACTCGGCGCTCAGGACTACGACTCGGAAGTCCGGTTCAATGGCGAGGGCGCAACCTTCATGGGCGTCTGGGTGCTCCCGACTGCCAATTCTCTGGAAGTGATCAAGGAAGTGCGGGCCGCCATCCCTGGCATTCAGGCCCAGCTACCCGCGGGGATGAAAGTCGGAATCCCGTATGACTCGACTGCCTACATCCAGGACGCGATCAACGAGGTGCTCAGCACTCTTACTGAAACTCTGCTCATCGTGATCGTGGTGATCTTTCTTTTCCTGGGATCGTTCCGCTCGGTGCTAATCCCAGTGGTGGCGATTCCAATCTCGCTCATCGGCGCTGTCTTCATCATGCTGGTGGCGGGCTTCACGATCAACCTGCTGACGCTGCTCGCCATTGTGCTCTCGGTCGGACTCGTCGTCGATGACGCGATCGTCATGGTCGAGAACGTCGAGCGGCACATTCATATGGGCAGCACTCCATTTCGCGCGGCAATCGACGCGGCTCGTGAGTTGGTGGGCCCGATTATCTCGATGACCATCACGCTCGCCGCCGTGTATGCGCCGATCGGAATTCAAGGCGGCCTGACGGGCGCGCTGTTCCGCGAGTTTGCATTCACTCTTGCGGGCGCCGTCATCGTTTCGGGAATCGTTGCGCTGACACTGTCACCGATGATGGGATCGAAGTTGCTGCGCGCAGGAGCGACTGAGCGCGGCTTCGCTGGCATTGTGAATCGTCGCTTCGAGAGCGTGCGCCAATGGTACTCGCGGCAACTCGCCGGCACACTGCAATACCGTCCGGTTATTCTCACGCTGTGGGCAATCGTCGTTCTGCTGGTGGTTCCGTTCTACATGTTCTCGCAGCGGGAACTGGCGCCTGCTGAAGACCAGGGAGTGGTGTTTGGAGTGATCCAGGCATCGCCCAACTCGACCATCGATCAGACGAACCTGTACACGAAGCAAGTGTACGACGTCTATCACTCGTTTCCAGAGAGCGAGAGCATTTTCCAAATCACGTCTCCAACGGGCGGTTTCGGCGGTATGGTGACGAAACCGTGGAGCGAGCGGAAAAAGACCGCGCAGCAACTTCTGCTCGAATCCACCGGGCCGCTGTCGAAGATTGCGGGCATTCGTGTGATTCCACTCACTCCCCCGGCCCTCCCCGGCGGCGGAAATTTTCCGGTGGATTTCGTGATCGCCTCGCCCGCTGAGCCACAGCAGCTTGTCGAATTCGCCAAGCAGCTTGTCGGCAAAGCCTTTGCCAGTGGGCTGTTCATCTATGCCGACTCCGACCTGAAGTTCGACCAGCCTCAGGCTGAGGTGGTATTCGACCGCGATAAGCTCCGCTCGCAAGGGGTTGATCTCAGTCAGGCCGGCGCAGATCTTTCCACCCTGCTGGGCGGCAACTATGTCAACCGCTTCAGCATCCAGGGCCGGAGTTACAAAGTGATTCCGCAGGTCAAGCGCGCAGAGCGATTGACTCCGGAACAACTCTCGCAGATATACATCACCGGATCGCAGAACAAACTTGTGCCGCTGTCTACCTTCGCCAGCCTGCGCACCACGACCGAGCCACGCGATCTGAAGAAGTTTCAGCAGCTCAACGCGGTGCGCATTCAGGGCGTGATTCCGCCGGGAGTGCCCCTGGACAAAGCGTTGCGGCTGCTCGAAGACGAAGCCAAAGCTATCCTGCCGCAAGGTTTCACGGTTGACTATGCGGGAGAATCGCGGCAGCTCCGGGTCGAGGGCAGCAAGTTTCTCGGCACCTTCCTGCTCTCGGGAATCCTGATCTATCTCGTGCTGGCGGCGCAGTTCGAGAGCTTCCGCGATCCATTCATCATTCTGGCTGGGTCCGTCCCGCTGGCAATATCGGGCGCGCTGCTGTTCTCGTTCATGGGCCTGACAACGCTCAACATTTATAGCCAGGTCGGATTGATCACGCTCGTCGGTCTGGTATCGAAAAACGGCATCCTGATCGTGGAGTTTGCGAACGAGTTGCAGGAGCGAGGTGCTGCCAAGCTCGCCGCGATTATTGAGGCGGCGGGCACACGGTTGCGACCGATCCTGATGACCACGGCCGCGACTGTGATTGGCCACTTCCCTCTCGTACTGGCCAAGGGGCCTGGGGCTGGAGCGCGAAACAGCATCGGCATCATGCTGGTCAGCGGCATGATCATCGGCACGGCCTTCACGCTGTTCGTGGTCCCGTCCATCTACATGCTGGTGGCGAAAACACGCGTGCCGTCTACGGAGTCGAGGACTGAGACGGAAGCCGTCTTGCCAGAACCGGAAGAAGCTGTCGCATAACCAGTCTGCATCTAGAAATCGGCGCTCGCCTTCACAGGGCGGGCGCCGATTAATTCCGTGCGAGTTTCCTCGCGTGCGATTGGACTACCTAGGCTGCTAGCGTTTCGCCGACCGGAAGCGGTATCCGCTCCGCGAATTGGTGCTGGTGCCAGTAGGGATATACCGGCGTGGTTTCGCTCGCGGCATCGAGCGCCGCCATTTGCTCAGGCGTCAACTTCCAATTCGCAGCGCCCAGGTTCTGGCGTAATTGCTCTTCGGTCCGCGCCCCGAGGATTACGCTCGAGACTGTCGGCCGGTGCAAGACCCAGTTCAACGCGATTTCCGAAACACTCTTTCCCGTGTGCTTCGCAATCGCGTCGATTGCATCTACCACTTTATAAACGTGCTCGATCGGCACCGGAGGGCCGTTTTCCGCTGTGGCTTCGAGACGGCTGACCGCCGGCTTGGGATGCCCTCTTCGAATCTTGCCCGTAAGACGCCCCCATCCCAAAGGACTCCACACCAGCGCGCCGACTTTCTGGTCGACTCCGAGCGGCAGGAGTTCCCACTCGTACTCCCGCCCCAGCAGCGAGTAGTAGACTTGGTGCCCGACATAACGCGCCCAGCCGTATTTTTCCGAAGTTGCAAGCGACTTCATGAGATGCCAACCGGAAAAATTGGAGCAGGCGATGTAGCGCACCTTCCCGCTGCGCACTAGAGTGTCAAGCGTTTCGAGAGTTTCCTCTACCGGAGTCATCCCATCAAATCCATGCATGTGATAAATGTCGATGTAATCCGTATTCAGACGCCGGAGGCTGGCTTCGCACGCGCGCACGATGTGATAGCGGGACGAGCCCACGTCGTTGGGACCATCTCCGAGCCGAAACGTTGTTTTCGTAGAGATCAGCAAACTGTGCCTCTTCCCCGCCACGGCCTTGCCAAGAATTTCTTCCGAAAGACCATTGGAATAAACATCAGCGGTGTCGAATAGATTGACTCCTGCGTCCGTGCAGGTGCCGATCATCCGCTTGGCTTCTTCCACTTGCGTCTGACCCCATGCGCGAAAGAATTCGGTCCCACCGCCGAAGGTAGCGGTACCAAAACTGAGTGCAGACACCTTTAATCCTGAATTTCCAAGCTGCCTGTAGTCCACGTGTCTTCTCCTTCATTCAAAATTCTATGCTCTGAATCATCTGTCCAATTATGCCTTCAGTACAGTTCTCCGGTCTTCGGCTTCCGAAAGAAAAGTGTAGAATTGCCGCGTTCGCGAAGCCGGTGAAGCTCTTGTCCGGCTCGAACTTCCTTTGGGGATCGCTATGAACAAGAGAACGTTTATGAAACTTTTCGCGGCGTTGCTTGCCAGTCCCGTGTTCTCGCCGCTGCTGACCTGGGCAAGCGAAAAACTGAAGAATTGGGCCGGCAATATCACCTACAGCACCGATCGCCTTTACTCCGCCCATTCGCTCGCGGAAGTGCAAAATTACGTTAAAAACCAGAGCAAATTAAAAGTATTGGGCTCACGCCACTGCTTCAACAACATCGCCGATAGTACTGACGATTTCCTGTCGTTGAAACCCATGGACGAGGTGGTTTCGTTAGATCCGGACGCGCGCACTGTGACTCTCAACGCAGGCATGACCTACGGTCAACTGTGCCCATACCTGGATGGCAAGGGTTTCGCCTTACACAACCTGGCTTCGCTGCCCCATATTTCTGTTGCCGGGGCATGCAGCACCGCAACCCACGGCTCCGGTGAAAAAAATGGAAATCTTTCCACTGCCGTTTCAGCCCTTGAAATCGTCACGGCGAAGGGCGATGTGGTTAGGCTATCGCGTCAGAAAGACGGCGAAACCTTTCGCGGCGCCGTTGTGGGGTTGGGTGCGATCGGCGTAATCACCAAGGTCACGCTCGATATTCAGCCAACTTACACGATGCGACAATATGTCTACGAAAACGTACCGCTTTCTGCGGTAAAGGACCATTTCGACGCCATCGAGGCCAGCGCCTACAGCGTCAGCCTCTTTACCGACTGGCAAAATCAGCGCATTAACGAAGTCTGGATCAAGAGTCGGGAAGAGAAAGGGCAGGCGTTTCAGGCGACCCCAGAATTCTTCGGCGGCAAACTGGCAACCAGGAACCTGCATCCCATTGCCGCCCTTTCCGCCGAGAATTGCACCGAGCAGATGGGCGTTCCCGGGCCCTGGTACGAACGCCTGCCGCATTTCCGCATGGGTTTTACGCCGAGCGCGGGCAAAGAGTTGCAGTCGGAGTACTTCGTCCCCCGCCAGCACGCCGTGGAAGCAATCCTCGCTGTGGAACGCCTGCACGACCAGGTCAGTCCGCATTTGATGATCACGGAAATCCGAGCCATTGCGGCCGACGACCTATGGTTGAGTCCTTGTTACCAGCAACCCTGTGTGACCATTCACTTTACCTGGAAACAGGACTGGCCGGCGGTCAGCAAATTACTGCCCGTCATCGAAAAAGAACTAGCTCCATTCCACGCCCGGCCACATTGGGGAAAATTGTTTACAACATCTCCGGCGAAACTGAAATCTATTTACGCGAAATTGCCCGACTTCATCCGTTTGAGCGAGAGGTACGATCAGAATGGCAAATTCCGCAACCAATTCCTGAACACGAACATCTTTGGCGGTTCGTAAAGGGGGTCCAGATCGGGACCCTTTGGAAAACTGTCAAAAAAACAGCTTGGATAGTTGCCCGAGATGAGGTATTTTGGCCGACATCGAATTTGGAGCAAGGCCCGGTTCTCACCAACCTAGATCTGGGATTGGGTTCACATATGGAAGACACCCCTGCCTTCCGCAATAGATTCAGGTGAAGTGGGGTCACGCCGCCTGCGAGAGGAATCCAGCCGTGAAATCTGCTCTCTGTGTGTCCGTGCTACTCGCGTTTACGCTCTTAAACTGCGATTTGTTCGCGGGTGATCGAGAGCTACCCCCGTCCACTCCTTTGAAGACCTCAGATCCGGCCGTCGCCTCTTCCGCCGAAGACGGCTCTCTCCCGGCCTCCTCGCAGTTTGCGATTCCGGGACCGCTGCGATCCTTCCTCCGCATGGCCGGCATGAGTCAAAAAATTACTCCTGACGAAGTGCTGCCTTTACTGAGCCGAAATGTCTTCACCCAGGGTTACGAGGGCTCCACGCACCCAACTGAATTCCTTATTCTGTTGAAGCGATACGTGGTTCAGGCCAGGGAGTTATCGGAGTTGGCCGCGAATAGCGGGATGGTGCTTCGTGTTTCGAATTGCGACGAGGCGAGGCCGCTTCTGCGAATCTTGGGGTACCGCACTCGGGCAAACTGCGGCGATCCCGCAACCTCCCTGCAAACGGATGATCCCGAGCGGGCCTTCCTGGCCGTCGATTCCGGATTCCCTCTCCCCGACCTCGAACAGACCTTGCAAGGCGGTAAGCCCTTCGAATACCCCTATTCTTCATCCCCGGTACCGGTGCTCTTCGCCGAAAGCGACTGGACCATGGCGAGTCCGAAGAATTTCAAAGAAAACAGTCGGGACTTGCTGGATACAATTTTGGCTGATCCCTCGGTCGCCCGCCTGTACTGGGCTTTCTCGCGGCTCGACCCCGAGACCGGCAAGTCGTTACAGCAATCGATTGGACTCGCGAAGCTTCTGCCCTACGGCGCGGTTCTTGATTTCTACGGCAGCGGCCTCTGCATCAGCGAAGGTCATGTCAACGTGCCGGGAGGGCCGGCGGCGGAAGCTGCATGGAAGGATCTGGTCGGAGCCAGCCCGGCGTCCCCAACCACTTTTGTGCCGAAATTGGTGGCCAGGGATAAGGGTTGGCTGATTGCCTACTTTGACGCGCTCTCACGAGTAAGCGCAGCGCAGCAGGCGTATTTTACGGAGCCGCATCGGTTGCGCTCTTTTTATTCGGCACTGCGTGCTCCTGATCCGTCCGCGCCTGCCACCCGGGGTTTTTACAGACCGGCGCCCGCACTCTTGCTTCTGGTGACACGCCTTCAACTCGACGACAGCGGTAAGCCCATCGTTCCTGGCAATCTTGAAATCTGGAAGGAAATTCTCGAAGGGCACAATTCCAAGCTCGTGCACAGGTGGGGAAAACAGTCGACCCATCTGACAGGCCCTGATCAGCTGGTGCAAATCATGTTTGCTGTCTCCCGGGCGCCCACGGAAAGCGGCCCGTTGCACACCTACATGGCGATCAGCGAACTCGACAGCAGACGATCTCCGGAAAATCGTTTGAAGCCGGCCACCGTCCGCCTGCTGGCTCACCGGTTCGAGGACTATAGCGACCAGTACAGGATTTTTTCGGAGTTCCCAGAGTTAACCGATGAATCCATTTCGCTGTTTCTTGACGTAGCTCAAGGGCTGAACAGCTTGTCCGTGACGGCGCGCGGTAACGCATTCGGCATCTTCCAGGCGAATGTCGGAATCTGGCAGATTCTGGCCCGGCAGGGACAGATTCCGAACGCGAACCTGAATGAATCCTGGCAAGAAGTGATCAAGCCTTTTGCCACGGCCCGATCGGCCGCACAGGTGTACGACGCAGGTCAATCCTCCCTTGGAGGACTCTTCCGATTTTCGATCGGCAAAGCCAGAGGTTCACAGGACGAGATCATCGAACTGCTCGCCGGACCTCGCCAGAACAGCACCGATGGAAGGCAGATGCACCGCGAAGTTGCGGCCAGGATCCGCTCGATCCTCGACGATCAGCGCCTGGTTTCGCTCGACACCATTCTGACGGTCGGCGATGCGCTGGCAGAAAAAGCTCGAGGTAAACAGGCACCCGACTACGTCGTCGTCCTGGCTGGCCAAACGCGGGAATTTGAAATGCCGCGGCCGATTTTCACCAGCGGGGAGAGAACTGAATGGGCCGCCGGAATCTATAACAACCACCACACCGACGTCCAGATGCATGCAGACTTGCCTCGAGTGCTCAGGTCAACCTCAGCTTCGCGGGCGCAGATTGAGGATGCGCGCGGTCAACTCGCTTCCTTCCTGCGAGACACTCTCGTGGGTTTGAACTACGCCTACTACGAGCCACCGGGGGCACAGGCCCTGCACAATAATCCGCTCTTCGTCCGCTCCCACGACTTTGCGGGAGAAGCGCTAGAAGGCATGAAGACACTCTGGCAGGCGCCGGAACTCATGGGCCAGGGCTCTCCGGCAGGCGGAGGCGCGCATTTCGTCGGCTCCCTTGCCGATCTCCCTTATGCTTTGGCCGAGATCGAGCAGGATTTCATTTCGCCCGACAGCGTGCAGGCACTGATCTGGAGAGAATTGACGCCGGGTCTCCTCGCCTCGTCAATCCTGCCTCGCTGGTGGAATGTCAGCCCGCTGGAGCTTCACGCCATCGCTCTCTATCAGCGGACGGGAGAAGAACTGCTCACCGCTTCGGCGAAAGACGAAGCGCTGCGAAGCAAGGTGCTCGCCATTTTGTCCGACCGGATGCTTCCTCAGCGCTTGCGCAGACTCGATCAACTTATGAGTTCCGGCCGCACAGCCGCAGTACTTTCTCAAATGATGCCGGCAGACACTTTCTATCTGGCGGCGGAGTTCCAGCAAAAGTATCCAGAAGAGCCGATGGCGTGGGGAACCGCCGGTCAGGAACTACAGTCCCTGTGTAAGGAGCACCCCGATCAGGTCAACTGGAAGCGCTTATCGCACGACTTTGGCACGCCGCATCCCAGCCTCGCTCAGAATTACGGTCTCGAGTTGCTGAACGTTGCGCCCATGCCGCCATTCTCTGGATCTTCCAGTCGTTTCTTAGCGGAATCGTGGGATTCGCCCAATCTGTACTGGGCTCGCCTGGCCGATGAAGGCGGATATGCTCCCGTAATGCTGACCCATCTCGTGCCGCAGCTTACCCGCACGATGATCGAGAAAATCTTCGCCACCGATTTTGAAGACTGGCCCGCTCTGCTTCGGGCAATGCACGAAACCGGGCAGGAATTTCGTGAAGGCAAGTTCAATTCACCTTCAAGGATCAGCGAAGTTCGTCCTTGACTAGTCGTTTCATCGAGCTGTTGACCAACAACACGCGGCCTCACGCAGATGAAGGCCGCAGAAGTGGGAACCCAGACCTTATGGCAAAGAAATTGTTTCCCCTAATTCTGCTGTCTTTGGTTTTCATGCCCAGACAAACCGCCGTCGAAGCGCAGGAGAGCCCGAACATTCACGTCGTAGTCAACATGGTTCAGCTCAATGTGGCTGTGACGGACCGAAAAGGCAACTACATCACCGGACTCCGCCCCAAGGATTTTGTCATCCTCGAGGATGGGATTGTGGAGAAGGCGGCCACGTTTGCCGAAGGCGACGAACCGGCCCGCAACCTCAGCGACTTCGCGGATAATCCGGGGCCGTCTGGTCCGCCGGGTAGCTTCGCCGCGCGCTCCGCCGATGGCATAACCGCAGACAACTTCGCTGCGCTGGTGAACGGAGCGAATGTTTTTGTCCTGTTCGATACCAGCGATTACATGTACCGCGGTTTTGTTTTCGCGCAAGATGCGATTACTGAGTTTATTCGCTCGCTCGGCAAGGCCGACAAAATCGCGTTCTATTCGTATAGCCGCGATCTTTCTCGCGTAGCCGCTCTCACCGCTGACCGCTCCCAAGTTCTGCGTGCCGTGCGTTCGACGGTCGCCGGTGATCAGGCCGCGCTCTACAATGCGCTTCTGATGACGCTGAAAGATGCCGCTATAAATACCGGAAGGAAGATCGTAGTCGTGTTCTCCAACGGCCCCGACAACTCCAGCGTGGTGCCTCCGGAGGACGTCGCCGAATTTGCCCAGTCTGCCGGAGTGTCGATTTACATGATCAGCACGCAAACGGCGAAATTAGAGCCGGTCTCCACTGCGGTGTTTGATCGCATGACGGCCGCGACCGGCGGGAAGGCCTACTTCGCCAAGAACTGGAGAGACGAACACCGGGCCTTTGCCTCCATCCGCGATGATCTCGCACACTTGTATTCGTTGAGCTACTATCCGAAGCCCAACCCAAACGGGGGCTGGCGCGCGATCACTGTGAAGCTGGTAGGCGACAACCTCAAGAAATACAAAGTCCGCACCCGCAATGGGTATCGTCCGCAACCGTCCAGATTTTCTGGCGCTGATAAAGCCAACACTTTATCTGGAATCGTTCCCCAGAGTCATGATGCGGAGGGAATCACCCCGGGTCACGAGCCGGGTGGGCAAAGATAGTCCTGAGTGTTCGAAGATGACTCGATCATGCGCGGCCCGTGCTTTCTGGCCCGGCGCGACGCGACTTCGTCCGGGAGTTGTCCAAACGACGGAGACCAATTAGCCCGCGCTCATTCTTTGTCCAAATATTCTTCGGGCACGTCATCTTCCGGCACTTCGTGAGTGCGAACTTCCCGTGGTTCACCGCTCTCGGCCTCCTCTACGAAACTCACCGCGTCGGCTTCGAACGCATTCCCTTCCGCCAGCAACTCGTCGACGCTCTCGGAATCGGCGGTCTCCGAACGGGACAGGCCTTGTAGATCTCCCGACTGTTCGCCCGAACTCCGTCCTGGGCTTCTCCCTGGGAACTCCGCGGCGCCTGATCGCGCCCTTCCCTTTCGAACCTTTTTCTTGCCTGTCTTCTTTTTCGTCGCGCTCTTCAGAGATGCGTTCTGCGTTCCCGTTTTGGCGCGCTTCCTCGGCGTTGATTTTTTGTTCGCACTCTTCTTTGGCTTCTTCAACTTCTTTTTCGATTTCTTTTTAGTGGCCATTGGCGCAGTCTAGCACCGGCAGATGCGTCCAGCAAAGCTCGGGGTATTTGTGGATTGTGAAGAGTGAGGAGCATGCGTGGATCAGATTGGAGGTGATCGTAGGAAGAGTAGCGGGCGCGATGCTGCAAGAAGGTCGAGCTCCGCGGGGGGTTGGAAGCTTACTTAGGCACTGCTGGACTGAGAGGATCGTCGCTGTGCGCCAAAGCCCAGATGGTACCGCCTATGACGATGCCGCCTGCGACCCCGATGGTGATGGGAGAGTCGAATACCGCTCCCGCCGCCGAGGTGGCTGCTCCAGGCGCTACATCTCTTCTTCTTTTTCGGTTGTTCTGCGACTGCGCATCGTCCCGCGTGGTCTGCTGACCTTCCGCCAAGGTGGTCGTCCCCGTGGCATCGCTGATAGTCAGATTCCCTTTTCGCGCCGCAATCTGAACCCGGCCATCCACGTCCCGGACTTCGAATTCGGTCCAGACATTCGATACTGGCGTGACCACGACCTCGCCCGCACGCGTCGTCAGTAATCTCGAGGTCGAAACCGTTACCCCTCCGTGCTCCAACCTCAGGGCGGTCCCCTCGTATTGAACCAGAGACTCGTTCAGAACCATGACGCTGGAACCGGTGGCGTTGATGTTCGCGACGGAGTCCGAGTTGGTCTGCACCAGGTCGCCAGAAAACAGGGCTGACGATTTCGCGATGCTATTGCCATTGACGAGCGCGGTTCCATGACTGTAAAGCATGGCTCCCGGCTGATCCGCGCCAAATAAGGCAACCGGAAATACAACAACCATCATGCAACTCAGAATTTTCAAGTACAACGGTCTCGTCGTCGCAGACATGATCATCCTTGAAAAACTCCATTGATATTAATTCCAAAGCCTCCGCGACGCAATCGGAAAGCGCACTAATGGTAACTTCCCACGGTTAAGCAACTTGGGCCTTCATTGGTGGAACAGGGGCGGCGAACTCCTGACAACCTGTGGAGATTAGACTTTGCCCTCATTCCCATCGTTCGACGGCATTCCACCACACCAGCCGCAGCCATTCGCTGACGCAGGTTTTGGCCCACTGCCGGTTGGTCCACCAGCGCGTGCCAAACTGGATGTCGTCATAAGCCGCAGCCACAGAAAAGGACCTGCCACGGACTTCATGGCGGAAGATGCTCAAAGACCGGCGGGTATGGTAATCCGACGTAACGATCAGCACCCGCGCGCCTGCTTCAGACGCCAGACATCGTGCCGCATCGTGCGATTCTTCCCGGGTTGAAAGCCCCTTGATGGGACAGATTCGAACCGCACCGGCTTGCCGCAGGTGCTCAACATAGTTCTTGGCAATCTCGAGTTGAGTGAAGTCATAGACCTTGGCCGTTGCCGGAACGTCGATCAACACCAGGCGTCCATAGCCCTGATCCAGAAGCTGAATGGCGCGAGCCGGACGACGATCTGTCTCGCCAGCAAGTACCAGAAGCACGTCTGAAGGCTGGGGAGCATCCACCACCAACAACCTGCCCGCGTTCGCCGCGAAAACCACCAACGCTACGAATACGACCGCTACAAGAATCCAGCTGCGTCTCGTTCCACCCATCTTTTTCGTCAAAGTCGAGCCATGGCAGCGGAGGTGAACAGAAAAACGACAAAGTGAGGGTAGCAAAATCGCATATCAAAGAGCCTCAGCGTGGCGCAGCCGAAAGCAAGGAAAATCCGAGAGCAGTGTTGCACAGTCGTTTCCGCCGGTCAAACAGCGCTTGGGCCGCGCCTCTAGTGCTTGGAGTCAGATTTTTCCCCGGCGCGTGGCATCTTGCTGTCGTCGTGCTGCCCGTCTTTGCCCGAGGGTTTGGTGTCTTCCTCATCGTTATCGTTATTTTTCACGATGTACTGCACGATCAGAGAAATGCGGCGATTGCATGGGTCGAGTGGAGAGTCGGGCTTGCGCAGCCGCTGATCGGCAAATCCGCGGACTTGCGTGACCTGGTCCGCCCTGACGCCATTGCCCTGCATCACGCGCCGCGCGGCGTTGGCGCGATCGGAGGATAGTTCCCAGTTTCCATAGGCAGCGGATGGAGCGTAAGGCGTCGAATCCGTGTGACCTTCAATCGACAGCTTATTGGGGAGGTTGCCCAACTCCTGGGCCAAAGTAACCAGCATCTCCTTGCCATCACCGTTCAGCTTGGCGCTGCCGCTGTCAAAAAAAGTGCCGGTGGCCGACTCGGAGAGTTCAATACGAAGCCCTTCCGCCGTTACCGTCATCTCGATATGGCTCTTCAATTTTTCGAAGTCCACCATCTGCTTCATTGCTGTCTGCAGTTGTTCTTTGAGCTTGGGCATGTTGTCGCGGGTCAGCGTGAAATTCTCTCCGGAGCCCGTCATGTTGGAGCCGACTTTTTTGGCTGTGCCCGTGGGATCTTTGAAATATCCGCCGACGGCCTCTTGAACCTGCTTGCTCGAGTTGAGCAACCAGAGAACGATGAACAGCGCCATCATCGCAGTGACAAAGTCGGCATACGCGACCTTCCACGCGCCCCCGTGGTGACCGCCGTGGCCGCTCTTCTTCTTGAGAATGATGATGGGACGTGTCTTATCCATAGTTGTTGTCGGCGAACGTGAAGCTCAGGACGAAGCTGCTGCCGCATCCGCTGACTCTTCCGGAGGCGCGTCGGGCGGTGCGCCCGGTGTCTCTTCCGTCGGGGCGTCCGGTGGCGCTGCGTCCGGTGTTTTGTTGCGGCAGGCCGCTTCCAATTCCTTGAATGATGGCCGCACGTGGCCCGGTACCGCCCGCCGCGCCACTTCTACGGCCATGATGGGAGCCGTGCCTTTTAAAAAAGAGACCATCAGCACCCGCATCACGTAGAGAAAGGCGTGCTCTTCCTCCGCCGCCTTGGTCATGTTGGCCGCGATCGGTCCGACTAGTCCGTAGCAAAGCAGAATCCCCAAAAACGTTCCCACCAGGGCGGCAGCGACTTTATTTCCGATTTCCTCGGGGGGCCCGCCCAGCGCTCCCATGGTAATCACGACACCGAGCACCGCGGCCACGATTCCAAGTCCCGGCAAAGAATCAGCCATCGTGCTGAGGGCGGCGGTAGGTTGCGAGGAATCCTGATGATGAACTTCCAGATCGAGGTCGAGCATCTGATCGAGATCAAAAGCATCCACGCCCGTGATCGCCATGCGCAACGAATCGCAGACAAAATCGCGAACATGATGGTTCTTGAGGAATGCCGGGTTCTTGGTAAAAACCGCGCTCTTTTCCGGTTCTTCGACATCCCCTTCCAAAGCCATCAATCCATCTTTGCGCGCCTTGTTCAGCAGGTCGTACATCATTTTCAAGGTGTCAATATAAGTCTGCCTGCTGAACTTCGAACTGCCAAAGACGCCGCCGATTCCTCCGGCGATCTTCTTCAAAATGTGCATCGGATTGGCGACCAGCAACGTCCCGATGGCGGCGCCGCCGATGATGATCAATTCTGCCGGTTGCACCAGCACCCGCAGGTTGCCATGCTCCATCAGGTAGCCGGCCGCTACACAACCGAAAACCACGATGATGCCGATAATCGCAAACATTGCTAGCTTTCCGTCCTTCCGCTCGCAGCCGAAGCGCCGCGGCCTCGCCACGCCGCTGCTGCCTCCAGCGATTTCTGCGCTCGCTCGATCAGGGTATCGACCGTATCCTCGGACTGCGCTGCGGCTTCGCCAATGGAAACTGGCAGGGACCGCCGTTCTCCCCACCACTCGATTCCATCGCGGGACAACATGCGGCGCACGCGTTCGCTCACGGAATGAAGTGTTTCGGCACGGCAGCCATTCAAGATCACCAGAAACTGCTCGTCGCTCCAGCGCCCGATATGGTCCGTCGTCCACAGCGTGCTCTCCAGCGAACGCGCCACCACTCGTAATAACGACGAGGCGGCCTCGGCTCCCAGGCTGGCTCGGAAGTGCTGCAAACCCTCGAGCCGCAAACACAACACTCCGAATGGCACCTGCACTTCGACGAATGTCGCCAGCGTCTGCCGCAGGTGCGATCGCATCAGCATCATGCTGGCTACGCCCGTCTCGTTGTCGACACACCCGGGAAGTTTCAGCGTGTATTCGCGATGGTCCGGGCTCGCCGCCGGTTGCAACTCTTCGAAGGTTTCTACGGCCCCGATAATCGAGCCGTGGGTGTTGCGCACCGGCACTGCGCGCACGCGGACCGGAATTTCATGCCCGACTTTGTGATGCAAGAAACTGATGGCTTCCGCCGGTTGCGAGGTCTTGATGGCGCGCGCAATCGCGCAGTCCTCCTTGCAGAATTCACATTCCGGCTGATCGCAGTGCAGCAATGTTTCCGAGATACAGCAGTGCCCGATCACCTCGTGCCGCAAGTGGCCTGTGATTCGCTCAGCCCCATCGCTCCAGAACACAATTTTCTTCTGCATGTCGACCACGCACAGTCCGCTGGGCAGGCTTTCGATGATGCTGCGGCAAACGTCTGGGTCGTGAAATGAGGGCATACGGGCTCAGAGGACAATCTCTGACTATCTTTCTCATCGGCAAAATCCACCCGGACTTCAGAACGCGCCGCACTGCGTTTTATTGCGCGACCGACTGAAGCCCTTGTTTCTAAGGCGGATAGAAATGCAGGCGAGCGACGGGCGCATGGCACGGAAGTGCCATAGGCAAGACGATTTCACCATTTTATTTTCGTGAGTGAGCAGTTCTGGGGAGGGCTGCCCGGGCGCCTTGGTCTCGCAAGAGGCTAAGGCGCTCGTCATTTGTGGATCATGATCTGGATCGCGGAAAACCAGGGGTTCAATTTGTGGAGATGGTGAAATTGACGGTGATCCGAGCTTGGGTCTCGACCGCTTCCTCGCCCAGATAGTGCGGCTTGAAGTGCCACTGCTTTACCGCCTCCCGCGCGGCGCTGGCCAGAATTGGAGGACCGCTGACCACGTGAAGATCCTGGATCAGGCCATCGCGGCCGATCAGAGCCTGCAGAATCACCGAGCCTTGTACTTTCATTTGCCGCGCCAATAGCGGATAGTCAGGCTTCACCGGACGGCTGACTACCTCGGCCGTATCGGCGGACATCTGCACGTGCTCGGCGGCGCTGCTGGTCACGCTAGCGGCGCTGGCGCTGGCGACTGCGGGAGGCACCGCGACTTGCTGCGGAGCCGAACCGGGCTGCAGATCAACTCGCACCGAATTGCTGCCGGGATGTACCGTCCGATGAACGTCTCCAGCGACTACTTCGACTTCCAGTGGCGGCAGCACGGTTCTGGTGGTCACCGCGTTCAGACCCGGGCCGGACATTTCCGTGGCGGCGGACGGGGCGGCGTCGGGTTGCGCCGAAGCAGTCTGGGACGGAGCCGCCACTTTCGCATTTCCAGTGTTGCTGTGGGATTTCTTATGAAGCGCCGTGGCCGGCCGAGCAACAGCCGTTGGCGTTGGACTTGTAGCCGCAGGAACAGCCTGCTGAGGCGGTACCGTTTCGTCCGCTTCCTGCGTTTCAGGGAACCAGAAATCGCGATCGCGATAGAGTACAAATCCCAATGCAATCAGAAGCAGAACCAGGGCTACGACCATCATGCGCCGCTGCTTTTGTTCCTGGGCGGTACGAGCCACGGGCGCGGCCGCAAGCAGACGGTCAGTTTTTGGGTTTAAATTCTTGAAATCGAGCATGCCGGGACTTGGGAACTCCTGAATATTGCGGATAGTATGCCTTTAAAACCGCCGAAAGCCAAGCAAAAGTGGCATAAGTGAGAGCATGGAAGGACTGCCAACAGGCCGGCCTGCCCCTTGTGGTATCTTTGGCGCTCACTTCGCCGTAACTTTGTTGCGACTTCGGAATCCCATGGTGGGGGGCGTGCGGGATTGAAGGAAGTCTATGGAACCAGAGAATATCAAGCCGGGCAGCGACAATCCAAAGGCGGGCAATTCCGAACTCACGAAACCGACGGCCCCGCCCTCCACCGCCCCAGTAAGTGCGCCGCCGCAAGCCGTCGCGCCCCAAGTCGCCAATGTAGAGCAAGCCACCCCAACGATTATCCGCTCGAAGATTGAGCGCCCAAGCATCGATGAGCACAAGTTCGCCAAGATGTCGCGCCGCGAACTGCTGAAGGTTGCGCCCCTGCTGGCATTGGGCGCCTTTGCCATTCCGCGCTTTCAGCAAGCACTGCTCATGAAGGGGCTGCGATTCAGCGATTGGGCATCTGCGCGCCTGTTCCGGCAGAGCCTTCTGGCTCCGACCTTTGCCGATGCCCACCTGACGCCGTTCGAAAAGTTTCCCATCAACGACTACGACGTGGATGATCCGGGAGTTATTTTCGAGAACTGGAGCTTGACGGTGAGCGGCGCCGTGCAAAGGCCCGGCGACTACAAACTGGGGCAGATCCAAGCCCTGCCGCGCGTCCGGCAGAATACACGCCACATCTGCGTCGAAGGCTGGGACGTGATTGGTCGCTTCGGTGGCGCGCGCCTCTCCGATTTTCTGAGCAAGATTGGTGCCGACACCTCTGCCCGATTTATTACTGTGACCTGCGCCGACGATTACTACGAATCGCTCGACATGGCGACGGCGCTGCATCCTCAGACGCTGCTGTGTTACGAGATGTACGACCAGCCGCTGACGCGCGAACACGGCGCACCGCTGCGCTTAAGTGTCCCGACCAAGATTGGTTACAAGCAGGCCAAGTACCTGACCGATCTGAAGGTCACCAACGTTCTGCAGAAAGTCGGCTATTGGGAAGACCAGGGATACTCATCTTTCTACGGCCTGTGATGTAGCGCCGGCGTCCCGCCGGCCGTCGCGAGGCCGTCTCGGCCTCGCACGCGCGGGCGGGACGCCCCCGCGACAGCCGCCAAGATGGCGGCGTTACCAAGGAGCAAGCGAATGGGCGGCACCGTAGTTGAGATCACCCGCACCAACGGCGAAGAGACCGAGACCATCGGCCGTGCCGCTTACGAGCACCCTCTGCCCGTGCGCCTGTGCCACTGGGCAAACACGATCGCGCTCTTCGTCTTGGTAGGGAGCGGCCTGCAAATCTTCCGCGCCTTCCCCAGCTTCGGCGCCAAGATTCCGCAGAAAGATTTGCTGAACTGGCCGAAGTCTTTCGCCATCGGCGGATGGCTCGGCGGCGCTCTCCAATGGCACTTGACGTTCATGTGGATTTACATGGCGACGGGGCTGTTCTATCTCGGCTATCAACTGCTCAGCGGAAACTACCGCCAGGTTTTGTTTACGCCTCGCGACCTACCCGGCGTATGGCCGATGGTGAAGCACTATTTCTTTTTTGGTCCGAAGCCCGAGGTACGCGAGGCCTACAACCCGCTTCAGAAGCATGCTTACACCACCGTGATCGGACTGGGCGTGCTCTCGGTGCTGACCGGCCTCGCCGTGTGGAAGCCAGTGCAGTTCTCATGGCTGGCATGGCTGATGGGCGGATTTCACCGGGCGCGGTTGTGGCACTTTTTAGTGATGTGGGCGATTTTGGCCTTCGTCCTCGGGCATCTGGTGATGGTGTTGCTGCACGGCTGGAATAATTTCGTTTCCATTCTGACGGGTTGGAAGAAGGATCCGGAGTACTGACAAGACGACGGGCAAGATGTCCGAGCCAGATATGGTCTTGAACAATGCGGTTGTGCGCAATCCGGTGCCCGACGCGGCGACGACGCGCGAGCAGGATTTGATCGCGCGCGTGCAGCGCGGCCAGAACGAATTGTTTTACGAGTTGGTCAAGCCCTACGAACGGCGCGTCTACGCGGCGGCATTCGCCATCCTTCGCAACGAAACCGATGCGGAGGATGTGGCGCAGGAAGCGGTGCTGAAGGCATTTGCCAACATCCGGCAGTTTCGTGCGGAAGCGCGGTTCAGCACCTGGCTGATTCAGATCACGGTGAACGAGGCACTGATGCGGCGGCGAAGAGAACGAACGGTAGTGATGGAAGGCATCGATGACCGGCGCGATGAAGAAAGCGATTATGCGCCTCGCGACTTCGCCGATTGGCGCGAGATTCCCTCCGAGGCGCTGGAGCGCAAGGAAGTGCGCCAGAAGCTCGCCGAGGCGCTGGCCTCGCTCGACCGCAAGTATCGTGAGGTTTTCGTACTGCGGGATATGGAGCAGTTAAATATTCAGGAGACGGCCGACGCCCTGGGAATCTCAGTGGCCTCGGTGAAGACGCGGCTCTTGCGGGCGCGCCTGATGTTGCGCGATCTGCTGGCCGCTGGATGGGAGCAGGGCTGGTTCAGCCGGCTGCCATTCGAAAAGGGGAACAAGCCATGGTGAACAACGAAGCCGTCAATTGCGAACGCGTGTGGCACGAGATCTCGAATTATCTGGAGGGCGACGGCGATCCGACGCTGCGGGCGGCGATGGACGAGCACTTTCGAACCTGCCAGCGCTGTTCATCGGTGTTGGAGGGGACGCGCAACGTCATCCGCTTGTATGGCGACGAGCGCATGATGGAGGCGCCTTCGGGATTTGGGCGACGGCTGGAACGACGGATCGCGCAGAACGTCCGTGTGACCCGCGGCCGATGGTCGGTGTGGTCGACGTGGCTGGTTCCGGTGGCAGCGTTGGTATTGATTGCGGGCGGCTTGCGCGTGGCGAATTCGCTGACGGCCGGGCCGGAGCTCAAGTCCGAACACGCGCAGCCGGGACAGGGCATTCCGCCTGACATGATGGTAGTGGTTACCTCAGACGCCAAGGTTTTCCACGTGGCCGGCTGCGATTTCATCCACAACAAACAAACCGAACGCACGCTCACCGCGAAAGAGGCGATACGAGAAGGTTACGTTCCCTGCCTGCGGTGCATGCGGGAATATTTGCACACGGCAGCAACGGGACACTCGACTCTGGGAGCCGAGGCCGACGCGCACATAGATACCGAAGAAGGAACCGCGCACGGCGGTGGGGAGTAAGGTCGAATAGCAAGATTTAATGCAGGCGGTAGCGCCGGCGTCCCGCCGGCTGTCGCGAGGCCGTCCCGGCCTCGCAAGCGGGGGCGGGACGCCCCCGCGACAGCCGCCGAGTCGGCGGCGCTACGACGGAGTCTTAATTATTCTTCATTTCGTCGTGCTTCATGTTGTCGTCCTTTTTCATGTCGTCGTGCTTCATGTCGTCTTTCTTCATCGCATCTTTCTTGGCGGCCTTCTTGCTCTTCTTGTCTTTCTTCATTTCGTCTTTCTTCATGTCGTCGTGCTTCATCTGGTCGTTCTTCATGGTGTCGTGCTGGGCGTCGTCCTTCTTCATCTCGTCCTGTTTCATCTGGTCTTGAGCGAAGCCGGCCATGGAAGCACCCAGAACACACGTGAGCATCAGACTGCTGAAAATCCTTTTCATAGTTCTCCTTGAACAAGGTTCGATTTGTCGGCAGGTCTTACCTGCGGGCAGACATAGGATGGCCAGAACACCAGGAAGTTACAGGCAAGACCACGATCATTTGTTTGGATCAGAAGCCGCGGGTGCCCCGTCCTTCTCGCGTCTTTCGCGAGAGGGCGGGGATTTTGACGTCAGGCCCGTAACCCGTCGAGTGTAACTCGTTTGCTCACAGCAGCCTGCCGAATGCAGATTGGCTAGGCGGCTCGTAAGTCATTGAAAAAGCGTGGCGCCTCAGGAGGTTTTGAGAGCGTCCATTCCTCGCGGACGATGGCTTTCCTCGACCACGTGGGCGATCGTCGCTGCCAGGGCAGTTTCCGGCTCCGCAAAGGGCATTCCAGAAGACGCCCGGAATGGTTTTGAGTAGACAGGAGGAACGGGTCAAACATGTACGTAAATGTACGTACAATTCTCTATTACATCAGCAGGCCAGCTGGTCGCGCGTAATTTTCAGCCCGGGCAAGTTTCCCAGCGCGGTCAGAGCGACGGATTCGGTCTTGAAGAACTCATTGGCCAGACCGGTCAGGTCTTCCGCAGTTACCGCTTCGATCTTCTCGATCAACTCGTCCAGGTCGTAAAAGCGGTCAAAGTACATTTCCTGCCGCGCCAGGTTCGACATGCGGGCGGTGCTCGACTCGAGCGAAAGCATCAGACTTCCCTTCAACTGTGCTTTCGCCCGGCGCAGTTCTTCTTCTGGCACGGGCTCAGATTTGAGCTTGCGGAACTCGCTCACCACCGACTGCACGACCTTGGAAGCCGACGCCAGAGATGTGCCCGCGTAAACCGCCATGCAACCAGTGTCGCGGTAAGGATTCAAATCGCTATAGATGGAGTAGACCAAGCCCTGCCGCTCGCGGATATTCTGAAAGAGCCTGGAACTCATGCCTCCGCCGAGCAAAGTATTGAGAACGTACCCGGCATGGCGTTTTTCGTGCGCGATGGGATGCGCGGGCACGCCCAGGCATAACTGCACCTGCTCCAATGCCTTCTTGTTGCGCAGGATGATGCGGGAGAAGATCTTGGGCGCGGACGAATGAAAGCCGTTTCCATTCTTCAGCGGCTTCATGTGCTCAAAGTGCCCGGTGACCAGTTCGACGAAGCGGTCGTGATCAAGGTTGCCGGCTGCGGACACGATGATGTTGCCGGGCGAGAAACGATGACCATAGGCATCCACCACCGACGGACGCTCGAAGCGCTTCACGGTTTCTTTTGTGCCCAGGATCGGCTTGCCCAGCGGATGATCCTTCCAGAAATTCTGGGTGAAGATTTCGTGGACGAGATAATCGGGATTATCCTCGTCCATCTTGATCTCTTCCATGATCACGCCGCGTTCGCGAGCGATGTCGGCGGCATCAAACACCGGATTGAGCACAAGATCGCTGAGAATGTCGAGCGCCGTAGGGACATGCTCGTCAAGGACCTTAACGTTGAAGCAGATGCACTCTTTGGCGGTGAAGGCGTCCATGTTGCCGCCAATGGAGTCGACCTGGCGCGCGATTTCTTCCGCTGTGCGGTGCTTGGTCCCTTTGAACACCATGTGTTCGATAAAATGGGAGATGCCGTTCCATTCCGCGTCTTCGTCGCGCGAACCGGTTTGCAGCCAGACTCCGATGGAGGCCGAGCGGATGTGCTGCATTTGCTCAGTAATCACCGTCAGCCCGTTGGGCAGTTTTTGACGACGAATATTGCGTACTTCTTTGGTCATTGCTTCCTTGCTTCGAATGCTTGTTAGAAACCCGAGGACGGGGGCAGAACCACCTTTACTATTCTGACATAGGGGCAGGCGGCGTGCGAGAATAGTTTAGTGATTTAGAATCAGTAATTTAAATATATTTCTCAACTCTGAATTTTGGATCGATCTTCGGTCCTCATAATTAACGGCTATGTCAGATCGCCCGGAAATCTCGTTGTTCGGAATGGATCGCGTCGAGCTGACGTTGCTGGTCGACAGCTTGGGAGAACCGGGTTACCGCGCGAAACAATTGCTCGAGGCGGTGTACCGGCAGAGGGTCGAGACCATCGAACAGATTTCAACTCTGCCGCAGCAGCTTCGTGAAAAACTGACCGAACGGCACGTTTCAGTCGGTCTGCCTCGCATCGAAAATCGCTTCGTATCTCTGGATGGCACGGTGCGGTATCTGATTGCTTTCGCCGACGGCCAAACTGTTGAGACTGTCTGGATGCCCGAGGGCGACGGCGGTGAAGCGGGAGACGGCAGCGAGGCGGGGGAGCAAGCCGAACGGTTCGCCGACAGTTCGGGCGTGATTACGTCTGGTGCTGAAACGTCGAAAGGCGGCACGACGAGGGGCAGACCACTTCAAGGACAAAATCAGGGGCGTTCGACCATTTGCATCTCCAGCCAGGTGGGATGTGCGGTGGATTGCCAGTTCTGCCTGACTGCGCTGCTGGGCGTGAAACGCAATCTGACCGCCGGGGAAATCGTGGGCCAAGTATGCGCCGTGCTCAAGGATCAAAGAGTTTCGCCACCCGAGGATCGCGTCAACCTGGTGTTCATGGGCATGGGCGAGCCATTTCTCAACTACGACAATTTCATGAAGGCATCGCGTCTGCTGGTGGAAGAAGTGGGCATTGCAGAACGGCGGATGACGGTCTCGACCGCCGGAATCGTGCCCCGCATTCACGATTTTGGCGCGGAGACGATCCGGCCGAAGCTGGCCATTTCCTTGAATGCTTCCAATGACGCGCTGCGTACACGGCTGATGCCGCTGAACAAGAAATGGAATCTGGAAATGCTGCTGGCCGCGGCGCGAGATTTCCCGCTGCGCACTCGGGAGTGGATTACGTTTGAGTACGTGCTGCTCGGCGGCGTCAATGACGCGCCGGAGAACGCGAAAGAAGTGGCGGAGCTGCTGCGCGGCCTGCGCTGCAAAGTGAATTTGATTGCGCTCAACCCGGGGCCAGGAATTGAGTTCACCACTCCGGACACTGAGCGCGTCGTGGTATTTCAAACCACCCTGCGGGAAGCGGGAATTCCAGCTTTTGTACGGCGTCCACGCGGACGCGATATTTACGCCGCCTGCGGGCAGCTCAAGCGTACGGTCGAGATTGCCACAGCACCGGCACCGTAGATTCCGGTTGGGTTCTAGAGGGAGCCGAAGCGGTGATCGGCAGTTCCACACGAATCACCAGGGCGCCATCGTCGCGGCGCTCCTGTAAAACTCGACCGCGGTGTTCCTGCAGAATTCCTTGGCACGCGTTCAGTCCCAGGCTGTCTTCGGGATCGACCGAAGACGATGCTTCGGTGCGGATGAATATGCCGCCAGGCATCGCTTCCGTGGCGATTTGAAGCACGCAACTACCCTTCTTCCCTTCTGTGCTGATGGTCAGCACTTGACCGCCCTCGCTGAGAGCGTGCAGGCAATTTGCAATCAGCTGCAGGCAAACGTGCAGCAACTGGTTGGAATCGCCCAGAACTTTGGGCAGTTGGTGATCGAACCGCGTCCGTACTTCGATTTCCAGAGCCTCCCATTGGGGCTGGGTCAGCTTAACCGCGGTCCGCGCCAGAGTGTTAAGATCGATGGGCCCCTTCGCCCCCGGCGCTTGCCGGGCAAAGCTGATCAGGCTGGCAACCAGTGATTTCGTGCGGCGAACGTACTGCCCAATCTTTGCCGCCAGCGGCCGCTGCTCTTCCGTAAGAGCGGTGCTCAGCAGCATATCGGAATAGCCGAGCATGGCCGTGATCGGATTATTGAGTTCGTGGGCCGCCCCGCCCACCAACTGACCAATCGAAGCCAGTTTCTCTGACTGCAGGATCTGGGCCTGCAAATGGTTCAAACTGTTCACGGATTCCTGGGAGTGTTGCAGCAAGTTGGTTAGCTCCCGATCGAGCAGATGCTGGCGCGCCAGCACCATCACCCCCATAAAGCATGCGGCGACCAGGGTCAGAGCAATTCGAAATTCACGGACGTGAAGCGGCACCGTGCGATCCGACATCGCCCAGGCGGCGAACAGGGGTAAGGAAAACACAGCAATCATGCTGCAACGGGCCACCCACACTCCGTAGAGCGGAGAAACCTCGCGGGCATCGGCGCTTGGTTTTTCAATCTTCGTGTGCAGCCCAATCCAGGTGAGCCATGCCATGGCCAAGACATAGGGAATATCGTAAAGGCTGCCGGTGTAGTACACCTTTCTGAGCATTCCCAAGTTAATGATGGTGGAACTAGCCCCGTAGCAGAAGTTCATGCCAAACAGACCGGCGTAAAGATTTCTCCATTTGCCCCTGCTGGTGATCCAACAGGCACACAGGCCGATCAGGAAGGCGATCTGCTCCGAGACGTAGACGGCGTTCAAATGGCGGCTATAAGCCGCGACGTCAGCGACAACGTATTGCCAGGGGATGACGACCAGAAGATAAAGATAAAACCACCACACCAGCAACAGCGCGAAATCGAGCCGCCCCACCCGGGCGGAATATTCGTCGCGCGGCACGTGAGGACGCAAGGCCAGAGCGGCCATCAGCGGAACGACGTGCAAGAAAAGAATGACGTCGCCGGCAAACAGGTCCGGCACTTCGCGGCGCAATACGACTTCGTAGTACGTCCAGAGCAATTGGTAGAACAACCAGAGCGAAACTCCCAGCGTGATCAGCGACCAGAACAGCCGCATGCGTCCCTGCGAGCGCAGCACCAACGGCACAAAAGAAGCGGCTCCTGAGATCAACAAAAAACACTGGATAACATCGCTGAAAGCTGTCAGCTCAAAGGAGCGCGGCAGGATGACAGCGGCCAACACTAGTGCCGCCAACAATCCGACCACTGCTGCCAACCAGAATTGGGAATGCTTATTCAGGACAGTCCCCCGAATCCATTCTAGATGGGATTGGAGAAGACTAATGGTTACTGTAGTAATCTCAAATAAAAGAGTTCGGGGAAACGCACCAGTCTCGCCCTTGCTGGTAAGCTTCTTTTATTCAATAATATGCCCCGAAGCCGCCACGCCCGTGGAGACGCAAGCGATTGAATCCTCACGTTGAGCGCTACCGACAATCCTGGAGATTGAGAATCCCCGCCGATCCGGGCGAAACACGCCGGATTGAGCGCTGGTTGGCCACGGCTCGCGTCATGCTCGCGGTCTCGGCTTTGGTCGCGATCCAGATGGATCCGACGGAACTGGGACATTCCTGGGCAGCCTATGGCCTGTTTGTTTTCTACATGGCGAATGGCATTCTGATTCTGATGCTGCTGCGGCGGCGGCAGCAGTCCACGGCCGCATTTCGCCTGATGGTGCATGCGGGCGACATAATCTGGCCCGCTCTCATTTCAATATTTTCCGAAGGGCCGCGCACTCCTTTTTTTCTGTTCTTCGTTTTTGTACTTGCGGCAGCCGCGTACCGCTGGGGTCTATGGGAGACTCTGGGCACTGCCGCTGCGGAGGTTGCGCTTCTATGGATCGAGAGCTTTGTACTTCTCCACCTACCTTTGGGCCGCGGGCAGACCCTGCTTTGGACCGCGGTCACCGGCCTGCACGTGAATGTGCCTGAGTTCGAACCGAAGCGCCTGTTCATGCTCTCCGTTTATCTGTTGGTCATGGGACTATTGCTGGGTTATCTGGCCGAGCAGCAGAAACGCTTGCGGGCGGAGAAGGTGGTAGTGACTGGAACGTTGTCGAAGATTCGCGTGGAAGCCGGCCTGACCGGAACCATCGAGCAGATATTCAAGGAATTGACGTCGATGTACGGAGCGTCGCGGGCACTGGTTGCATCGCAGGAATCACACACGGAACGGGTCTTTGTCGGAGAGTTGAACAAATACAGCCGGACTGCACCATCCGAGTTCAGCTGGTTGGAATCGAGTTCCCGCGATGCCAAGACCTATCTGGATGATTTTCCCGGAGCGGTGTGTTATGCCGCGGTTGACGGCGATAGCTGGAAGACGCTTGCGCTGGATCACGAGGGGCACGCAGTACCCGTCGAGAACCTCGCTCCACTCTCTCAACTGCGCGATGCGCAAACTTTTCGTTCGCTGATTACTGTGGCTTTTCTCTTCGGCAGCGAGTGGCGAGGCCGAGTATTTCTGTTCAACCCATCGTGGCGAGGCGAAAAGCAGGAAGAGCTTCGCTTTCTGCTCGATCTGGTGCAGCAGGTCGGGCCGGCTGTCTACAACGTCTATCTTCTGCACCGTTTACGGCGGCGCGCGGGAGCCGCGGAGCGCGCACGTGTTGCGCGGGAACTACATGATGGCGCCGTGCAGTCGCTGATTGCGGTCGAAATGCAAGTGGACGTATTGCGCCGGCACGCCGATGCGGGCAAGCCGATCAGCTCGGAACTGGAGCGAATTCAGGGATTGCTTCGCGAGGAGGTGCTCAAGTTGCGCGAACTGATGCAGCAGATGAAAGCCATCGAAGTCGACGCGCAACGACTCCTCCCGGTGTTAAATGACACGGTCGAAAGATTTCAACGCGAGACAGGAATCAGCGCCCGCTTCGTCACCGATCTTGAAGATCTGGACATGCCGCAACGGGTGTGTCGCGAGATTCTTCGCATTGTGCAGGAAGGGCTCGTCAATGTCAGGAAACATAGCGGCGCGCGGCATGTGCTGGTGCGCCTGGGATCCAGCACGCAAAACTGGAACCTGACCCTTGAAGACGATGGCAAAGGATTCCCTTTTGCTGGCCGTTATAACCAGGATCAGATGGATGAGGTCGCGAAAAGGCCTATGATCATTCTGGAACGCGTGGGTTTGATTGCCGGCGAACTCACTGTAGAATCAAATCCCGGTCAGGGTACGCGTCTGGAAGTGACTGTTCCTCGCAAGGTGGAAGTGCCTCATGAACTTTAGAAAAGCGCAGTCGGTTCGCCTCGTCATTGCCGATGACCATCCGATTTTTCGCGATGGCCTGCGGCGCTTGCTGGAGGCGGAGCCAGACTTGAAGGTCCTGGGCGAAGCCTCAGATGGCGCCGAAGCCGTAAAGTTGGCGCGACAGTTGAAGCCCGACATTCTTCTGCTCGACTTGGCCATGCCCAAACATCCCGGCCTGGAAGCTCTGCGCGAATTGAGCGTGCCGTCGAATGCGGCTCCGGTGCGGGTGATTCTGCTGACCGCGGCTGCTGAAAAGAGCCAAATCGTTGAGGCTTTGCAACTGGGAGCCCGCGGCGTGGTGCTGAAAGACTCTGCCACGCAACTGCTGTTAAAGGCGATTCACACGGTGATGGCAGGCGAATACTGGGTGGGACGTGAAAGTGTCTCGAACCTTGTGCAGTATCTCCGCACCCTGATGCAGTCTTCGCATGATGAAGCGCGGCAAAAGAAATTCGGATTGACGCCGCGCGAACTGGAAATCGTGTCGGCGGTGGTCGCAGGATATTCGAATAAGGAAATCGCCGAATATTTCAAGATCAGCGAAGACACCGTCAAGCACCATCTGAGCAATGTTTTCGATAAACTCGGAGTTTCGACTCGTCTGGAACTCGCTCTTTTTGCGGTCAATCAGGCGTTGCCCCTCAAGAGTATTGCCTGAAAGCGCGCGCTGCCCCTAGCAACGGGTTGAGCCCAATGGCACTTTGGTGCTATTGGCGAGGTGCCTAGCCGGATATTAAGATTTTCAGCATAGCGTGGCTTGGGGAGAACTGCCGACCGGACGGCGTATTGCGGACACACCGGCCGCCGGAAGCGTCAGAGTTTATCGGAAGCGAGAAATGAGGAGCCCCGTGGCAAAACGTTTACAGCAGCTCTGGAACGATGAACGTGGTCAGGACATTGCGGAATACGCAGTCATGTTGGCTGTGATTCTGGTAATCGTCGTGGGGACCATCCGGCTCATCGGCTCCAACGCCAACAATGTGTTTTCTCAAGTTGGCAGCGCAATCCAGTAATCAGGCCGGTCTGTAATTTCAATATAGAGTCCGCTCGCGGATCACGGTTCCGTCCGCCCGCCACCCGCCTCGTCTCCGAAATCACTTCTGTTCACTGCCCGACTGGGTCGTCAACGCCACTTTGTCGGTCCCGCCGGTTGAAAGCCGGGTCAGGTAGGGGAAAAATGGCGTGATCTCAAATTCCATTTTCTCTCGAGTTGAGGAAAGCGCAACTGGCTTGGCCTTGGAGAGTTCCACCTGATCGCTCCAGGGATCGATTTTGATACGGCCGCCCAAGGGTAAAGCCGCAATTTGATCGAGACGCTTTTCATCCAGCGCCGGCGACGCCGCCACCAAAGTCGCCATGCGATTTCCGCCGGCAAGGCTGTTGCCCAAGTGAGGCCGGATCAAATTCGGCAACTCCGACCCCTTCTGCTGCAAGGCCTTCAGGAATAATCCCGCATTCGCTAATTTGTCCTTGTAGGGAGAGTTTCTGAGGAGTTCTGCGGCCTTGACGTCGGCCGCCTCTTCAGTCTCCGAGTTACGCTTGAAATCGAGGCGGCGGAAAGACTCTTCATCGGGGAAGAACAGCCGATCATTGAACGCCAGCTTGGTGTCGAAGCTATGTCCGAGCACGATGTGGCTGAGTTCATGCGCCAGCACCATGGCCAGAGACGCTTCGTCCGGAAGAACGTCGAGCAGCCCGCGGCTAATGACGATGGTGTGGCCGATGGTGAACGATTCCAGCGGAGAAGTCAGGAGAACGCGGCAGTGGATGTCGCCCTGCAGGTCGATATTATTGGTGACCAACAGGTTGTTCACCACTGTGGCTAGAACTTTGTCGACCTCGCCGGAAGGAGCCAGCAAGCCAATCTTCTGCAAACGCTCGATCGCGTTTTCTTCAGCTTGCCGTTCCCACATACGTTGCGCCAGGACAGGACTTGCATCGGCCGCGGCGTCACTCTGGTCTTTCACCGACTGCGGCGAATCCACCAGAATCTGGGTGAACTCCTCGCTCTTGGCCAGACCCTTCAAGTCGTAGCCCCACAGGCGAGTCTGTCCTTTGAAGTGCAGACTCTTGCTCACTCCTGTTTTGAAGTTCGATTCTTCCGTATAGACATAGGCGGGCAACCACATTCCCGGGCGCAAGTTCAGCCGCCAACTATCGAAGTGGAAATAGAAATTGTTCTTAGGCTGCGGAGTATAGGTCCCGTTAAAGCGAACCACGTTGTAATCCTGGTCTTCGACCCAGATCCTTCCCATGAAACGCGCGGCCTTTTGGCCGGGCTTGGGATGGACATCGATGACCAGGCAGCGCAGTTCTCCAAGAAATTCGCGCCGCACAAAGTTAAAATCGTAATACCGCTTCTGAAAATCGCTATCGAGCACTACCATCTGGGCGAAGCCCATGGGAAGAAAGTGCAGGGCGTAAACCCCCGTCAACTTGTTCAGCATCCGGTGTCCGAATCCCGGCTGGCCTACAAAGGAAATGTCTTCCGGGCCCTCGCTCATGTCAAGGCGTCCAAGAAAATACTGGTCCTTCACGGGAATTCCGTTCCCGGCGGCGTCGTTTTTCAGGTCCTGCAGGTAGGTCTCGACCAAAGGATGCATATGCCGCATCTGTGCCATGAACAGATGCTCGCGCTGCACTACGCGGTCGAGGACATCATTGAGCGTAACCGCGGCCGGAGGAAGCTCGGAACTCTGACCCGGCGCATCTGCGGGCGCTACCGTTGCACTCAAAGCCGACTGTCCCGCTGAGGCGGGAAGCACCTGAGCATAGACCCCGAATACGCAGCCCAAAACAAAAACCACCACTGTGCCCCTACGTGCGATTTGCATAAAGGTGAACCTTTTGGGAATTGATCACGCTAACTGAAAAATAATGTGCAATACGGCCGTCGAGTCTGAAGGTTGGCCGTCTTTCAGGGCTGGCTTGAATCGAATCTGCTCAGCGGCGTGTACCGCCGCGTCATCCAGACCATGCCCCAATCCGCGAACTACTTTTAACACGCGAATCCTACCCGTCGCTTCCAACACAACTTCGAGCAGAACCTCCCCCTCGATGCGCTTGGCCCGAGCCTCCTCAGTGTAGATGGGAACCGGCTTGGAAAGGATTTCTGCCGGGATTATTTTCTGCGCCGCTTGCGCTGCCGGACGCGACTGCACGGTGGGGGGGGCCGGAACATCCGCATCCCCAAAACCCGCCTGCTGGACTGCGCCTCGAGATGCGGTTCGCGGGCCTTCCGTGGCCACGCCGCCCCCGAATCCCGTGCTGGCAACTACACCGCGGGCGCCCTTCGCGCCGCCAGTCCCGTTCCCATAGCCCGGCCCTGTGGGCATATCGAATCCGCCCGCCTGCGCGATATTGACCGCCCGGGTCTGCGTTGTTCTCGCGGGCACGCCGTTGGGATCGCCGAAGCCGCCCGTCTGCACCTTTTGCGCGGGCTTATCAATGGTCTGGGGAGCGGAACTCCCGGTGGAAAACACGTTGGTTCTGACCGGTGGCTTTGGAATCACCGGGGCGACGGTGGGCAAAGGCTCAAGCTTCCTGGTTGCAATCTTCACTTCCGGCGCGGGAGCCACTTCTACCTTCGGCTTGGGTTCAGGACGAGGTGCGGGCAGTCGCAAATCCGCCGGTGGAGGATCGAGTTTTGCCACCTCAACTGGCTTAGGCAGTTGCTTTTGGGGCGTGTGATTGACCGGGACCGGTGTGGGGACGAGCTCAATTGCATGATAGTCAGGCTTTGGGCGCTCCAGAATCTCCGGGTGCAGAATCGGAATCCAGACAAAAATCGCCACTACCACCGCCTGGATGCCATAGCTCACCAAAAAGTCGGACCAGGGCGTTTCCCAGGGGGGGAGCGAGGAGAAAAGTCTCGGTTCGCGAGAAGTCGACTGCATAGTTAGTTCTTGTCCAGTGTTACAAAACCCGGATACGACTGTAAAGTCTTTCCCCATTTTTTCAATGAAGGAAACCTAGTAAGAGGGGTCCCAACAAAGTGTACTAGTCCGGCCGTACTTATGCACGATAAAGGCCATTTCCGAAGGCCAAGGAAGCGCTCCAATCGCTATTGCAGTCAATCAGTTAAGGGAAATTCCCTGTCATGACGCGCGGCGGCGGGAGTTCGAATATGCCAAAAGCTACATCATGAGGGATACAGATTTCCAATCGGCCAGGGTGCGAAACCTTCGAATATCAGCAATGCACGATTTTACTGCTGTCGATTCCCCGGGTGGCGTTGCGGGTATCGACCACCAACTTAGCTTCCTGAACGATGTTGCGATAGTCATAGTCGGAATGGTCGGTCACAATCACTACGCAGTCATACTGCCCCAGATCTTTCAGCTCTGCGCACTTCATTTGCAGGTCATATTTCCGGCCTTTGCCAATGAAGGGGAAATAGGGATCGTGGTAGCTGACCTGGGCTCCATCTTTCTGCAACAGTTCGATAATGGTGAGCGAAGGGGACTCACGCAGATCGTCGATGTCTTTCTTGTAGGCTACGCCCAAGACGAGGACTCGAGCGCCATTGACTGACTTCTTGTGGCGATTCAACGCGCTACTTACTGAAGCCAGAACGTGGTAGGGCATGTTGGTGTTGATCTCCCCTGCCAGCTCAATGAATCGCGTGCGGAAATCCCATTCCTTCGCCTTCCACGAGAGATAAAAAGGATCCACCGGGATGCAGTGCCCGCCAAGACCCGGCCCCGGATAGAAGGGATGGAAGCCGAACGGCTTGGTGGAGGCGGCCGCGATGACCTCCCAGATATCGATGCCCATGCGCAGGCACAAGAGTTTCAGTTCGTTGACCAGCGCGATGTTCACGCAGCGGTAAATATTCTCCAACAGCTTGGTCATCTCCGCCGCAGCCGGCGACGAAACGGGAACGGTCCGGTTGAAGATGGCGCCGTAGAAGGCGCCAGCCAGCTCCGAGGCCTGCGGGTTTAGTCCGCCGACCACCTTAGGGATGTCCCGGCGAGCGACCGTGGTGTTGCCCGGGTCCTCGCGTTCAGGCGAGAACGCTACGAAAAACTCCTTGCCGGTCAGGGCCTGGTCACGAGCGGCTTTGAGACCAGCCTTGTTTTCCTTTTCGAGGATCGGGATCATCACCTCTTCAGTGGTTCCGGGATACGTCGTACTTTCCAACACAACTAGCTGTCCCGCACGCAAGTGGGGCGCGATGGAATGGGTGGTGTCGGTGATATAGCTGAGGTCGGGCTCGTGGTATTCATTCAACGGCGTGGGAACGCAGATGATGATGGCATCCATTGCGGTGAGTTGCGAATAGTCGGAGGTCGCCGAAAAGCCGTGCTTCTTGGCCGCCTGAACTTCCTCCGCAGGGATGCGGTAAATGTAGGAACCGCCCTTGGCCAGGGTGTCCACCTTGCGGGCATCAATATCGAAGCCCGTCACCGGAAATTTCTCCTCACTGTAGAGCAAAGCCAGCGGAAGCCCTACGTAGCCCAGCCCAATGATGCCCACGCGAGCCTGGCGCTGCTGAATCTTGGTCTTCAGTTGATCGACAGAGGTGTCTGCGGCTGAGGAAGTGTTCATGAATTTTTCCGGGGGTGAATCGAGGATTGGCGCATGAAAACGCTCAATTTTAGCACACGAAAATCGATATCCTGAGTGGCCATTGACATTGAAAGGGTTGAAGTAATTCTGATTCCCGTTCCCGAACTAACCTGTTTCCGACGGCAAGGGTTAAGATTGACGCCGAAAATATATGTTTAAGCCGCAGCCTATCGGATACGTGAGGAGTCCTTACCAGAACACGAAAGAGATCCCCAAGGGATTCGGCGCCAAGCACGATGCCGAAGGCGCACTCGAAATTCTTCCACAGTTCGAAGCCGGTCTCAGAGACATCGAGGGCTTTTCCCATTTATTTGTTCTATGGGTTTTCGATCGCGCCGAGGGATTCGAGTTGGTCGGAACTCCGCCGATTGACGACCGCCCGCACGGCGTTTTCGCAACTCGTTCACCGAGGCGTCCGAATCCGATCGGACTCACGGTGGTCGAACTTCTGCGTCGCGACGGGAATTGTTTGCATGTTCGTGGCGTCGACATGCTCGATGGGACACCGATTCTCGATCTCAAGCCCTACCTGTCGAGCATTCCGCCGGAGAAGTTAAAACGTGGTTGGCTGGACGAATCCGAGTCGCGTCGCGCAAAATAGTCGCGCAAAGAAATGATTTGCAGGAGAGAGGAATCCATGAGAACCAGACTCGCCGTAATTCTTCTGTGCAGCTTGTTGGTGCCAAGCCTGGTTGGGCAGACGACGAAAAGCGAGTTTTTCAAAACCTCCGACGGCATCCGCATCCATTACCTTGAAGTCGGCAGCGGTCGGCCGATTGTTTTCATTCCCGGCTGGACGATGCCGGCCTGGATCTGGCAAAAGCAGATCGACGAATTCTCGAAAAAATATCACGTCATCGCGGTCGATCCCCGTTCGCAGGGCGAAAGCGACAAGCCGAACTACGGCCATCTTCCCGAGACTCGCGCCCGCGACTACAAAGAACTCGTGGACCATCTCGCCCTGAAGCAACCGGTGCTTGTCGGCTGGTCGATGGGGTGCGGTGAACTGATGAAGTATGCCGAGCAATTCGGCACCGATAACGTTGGCGGCTTGGCGCTGGTGGACGGTTATCTGACAGACAAGCCCAGCCCTGAGTTCTTCGGTTTCCTCTCCGGATGGATGAACCAGCTTCAACAGGATCGTCAGAAACAAGCCGACGGCTTCGTTCGAAACATGTACAAGAAACCACAACCGGAGGATTACCTGAAACGCGTCATTGATTCGTCAGTTCCGGCGGATACGGCCGCAGTACTCGTCTACAACATGGTCGCCATCAAGGATTATTCCGCGGCCTTTGCCCGCATCAAGTCTCCGATGCTCTATGTCTATCAGCCCGAATCGCAGGCGAGCGCCGACTTCCTGAAATCGAAGCTCGCAGACAAGGTCCGCCTAGAGAAATTCGAGGGCGACGGCCACGCCTTGTTCGTCGACGACCCGGAGAAGTTCAACCGGGTGCTCGACGAATTCGTGCGAAACCTGCCGCAGTGAAGCCGCGAGACTTCAGTTCCCTGCTTCCGGTTGGGTCACGATAATCGCGGGAACCTCCTGCTGCTTGACCAGATTGTTGTATGCCGCAACGTCGGTGGAAACGATGGCCTTCCACTTTGCCAGCTGTTCATCAATCGCTTTACTGAGCATATCGAATACTTCATAGGACTGTTTCGTCGGCGCTGTATCGGCGCTACCTACCACGCCGCCGAGCGCGACCAGGTGATTGTTCAGGCGCACCGGAAAATTGAGCACGTCCTGACCGCTCTTGGCCTTGGTCTGAATCAGTTGTTCCTCCACCTCAGTCATTTTCTTGTCGAGAGCCTTGCCTGCATCCGCAACTGCTTTCTCGCGCGGATCGTTCTTCAGTCGCTTATTCTCAGCGTTCACCTGCTCCCGCACATCGCGAATCTGAATGATGGCGTCGTCGGTCTCGGTAACCTTGTCGCGAATCTTGAGCAGCAGATCGAATTGTTTGGCCAGATCCTCCTGACTGACCTTCAGGCGGGGGTCGGCCTTGATCTCGAGCGGCGCCGTATAACTCTTGCCCAGCACCGTTAGGCGCACTTGATACGTGCCCGGCAACGCCGGCGGGCCGTCCGTGTTGCCGCCCCACAGCGGGGCGTGCGGCACTTTGGTCGCTCCTTCGTAGCGCAAATCCCACACGAAGCGATTCAGCCCGGCATCTGCAGGCAAAGCGTCAGCGCTTGGATTGCGCTCGAAGGGGTTTTCTTCGTCCTCTGCGCCTTCTTCTTTTTTCTTGGGAAACTTGCGGATCACTTTGCCGGAGGAATCCAGAATCTCCAACGTGATCTTCGGAGGCTCTTCTTTCTTCTCGCCGTCGCCTTTGTTGGCATCTTCGGTCTTCGGCTTCGAATCAGTAGTCCCCGAGGCTTCTTTCTTCTCCGGTTTTTTCAGTGAAGTTTTCAGCCAGTAATCGATGACCGCTCCGGCGGGCGGATTCTTTCCCACGTTTCCCGTCGCGCGAAAAAACGAGCCGCGAAATACGGTGTGACTGGTCGTGGACGGCGTAAACAAATGCGCTTCCTGCTGCGGCACCGACTCTTCGTATTGTTCCAGCGGCGTGATGTCGTCGAGCACCCAGAAACTGCGCCCGTGGGTCGCGACCACAAGGTCGTTGCGATTGTCGTTCTTCTTGACCACCAGATCATTCACCGGCGCTATCGGCAAATTGATCTGTAGCGCTTGCCAGTGCACGCCATCGTCGAATGAAACGTAGACTCCCTGCTCCGTTCCGGCGAAAAGCAAGCCCGCGCGACTGGGATCGACTCGCACTGCATGCACGTAATCATTCGCCGGAATTCCGGTCACGAGCTTGGTCCATGTCTTTCCAAAGTCGGTAGTCTTGAAAATGTATGGCGTGAAGTCATCCATCTTGTGGCGTTCAACTGCCATATATGCCGTGCCGGCATCGCGCGGAGAACCATCGATCATGCTCACCGTGCCCCATTCCGGCATCGCCTTGGGAGTGACGTTCTCCCATTTCTGGCCGCCATCGCGAGTCAGATGAACTAGACCGTCGTCGGTGCCCGCCCAAATCAAATCTTTCTGCACCGGCGATTCCACGACCGAAAAAATCGTGTCGTAAACTTCCACACCGGTGTTGTCCTTGGTAATCGGCCCGCCCGACGACGCCTGCTTCGATTTGTCGTTGCGCGTCAAGTCGGGGCTGATGATCGTCCAACTCATTCCTCCGTCCGTCGTTTTGAACAATACTTCTCCGGCGAAGTACAACGTTTTAGGATCGTGCGGCGAAAAAACGATGGGCTCGGTCCACTGAAAGCGATGCTTCACATCCGCCGCGGCCCAGCCGATGGGATTTACCGGCCAAGGATTGATCGCCTGCTCTTCGTGCGTATGCTGATCGTGGCGCGTAATGTCCCCGCCATACGAGCCGGCATAAGTAATCAGCGGATCGGTCAGGTCGGGCGCAATGTAGCCGCTCTCGCCGCCGCCAACGTCATACCAATCCGGACGATCGATTGAACCTTCCGCGCTCGCGCTCGCAATTCCCACCGTGGTGTTGTCCTGCTGCGCGCCATAGATGTAATACGGGAACCGGTTGTCGGTGGTGACGTGGTAGAACTGCGCCGTCGGCTGGTTATACAGGCTGGTCCAGCTTTCGCCGCCATTCGTGGAGATCGTCGCGCCTCCATCATTCCCATTGATCAACCGCTTGGGATTCGAAGGATCGATCCACAGCGCGTGATTGTCGCCGTGCGGCGCGCGGATTGGAGCAAAAGTTTTGCCGCCATCATTCGACCGGTATACGCCGGTATTTAGGATATACACCGTCTCGGCTGATTTCGGGTCGGCGAAAATGTGCGAGTAATACCAGGCGCGCTGGCGAAAGCGGTGATCGTCGGTCATGAGATGCCAGGAGTCGCCGCCATCGTCGGAACGATAGATTCCGCCCTTCTCGGCTTCGATCACGGCCCACACGCGGTTTGGATTCGCGCCCGAAACCGTGACACCGATTCTCCCCAGAATCCCGTCTGGCAGGCCGTGCCCCTTCAATTCCTTCCAGGTGTTCCCGCCGTCGATCGACCGATACAAGCCGCTGCCCGGGCCGCCGCTGTCTAAACTCCACGGCGTGCGCCGCGCCTGCCACAACGCCGCGAACAGAATATTGGAATTGCTGGGATCGAAAACCACGTCGATGCCGCCGCTTTTTGCATCTTTGTAAAGAACCTTCTCCCACGTCCTGCCGCCATCCCGCGTGCGGAAGATTCCACGTTCGTCGTTATCAGCGAAGGGATGTCCCAGCGCCGCCACGAAAGCCACATCGGGATTCTTGGGATTCACCGCCAATCGCCCGATGGCGTGCGTGTCGCCCAAGCCAACGAACTTCCACGTCTTGCCGGCGTCGAGCGACTTCCAAACCCCGTTTCCGCCGACAATATTGCCGCGGATGCAGGCCTCGCCCGTTCCGGCATAGATCACATTGGGGTCCGACTCGGAAACGGCAATGGCGCCGATCGACGGCGACGCATCTTTCGTCTTGTCGAAAACTGGTTTCCAGTTGAGGCCGCCATCGGTCGTCTTCCAAATGCCTCCAGCCACCGCGCCAAAATAATAGACGTCGTCCTGGCCTACCACACCTGACACAGCGACGACACGGCCGCCACGGAATGGTCCGACAAGCCGGTACTGCATACCCTTCCATGGGCCCTCAGATTCGCGGTCGTCTTGATCCGCGTCGCCCGCCGGCGCGGCTGGCTTGGCGGCCTCTGGCGGCTTGTGGTCCGGCTCACTGGCTGGTTTAGTTTGGACTTTTTGCGCTGATAAGAGGCTGGCAAAAAAGGCAATCACAACGACGAGAGCGGTCGTTCGCAAGGTTGGTTCCTCCGGAAACGTACACAATAATCTTTAGCGCTCCCAATTCTCAACAAAATCCGTGGATTGTGAAATTCGTGCAAGCGCGCCGGAGCCGATAAAAACCGGACGAACCGCGAAGCGCACCACCCCACCGAGTTGTTTACTTTTTGGTTATGGGTAAAAGTCTGTATGGCCTGCGGAGTCCTCGCCCCCGCACAATGGACAGCTTCGCGTTGGCGAATCAGAACGGATATTTCACACATTGGCGACGATCCTGTGCATTGATGACGACCCCGAAACCCTGGAGGTTCGGCAGAATGTGCTGCGGAGTTCGGGCTACACCGTTCTGACCGCGTCCGGTGGCATCGATGCGCTCGAGATCTTGTCGTCCGGCATTCCTGTGGATTTGGTGGTCCTCGACTATCTCATGCCCGGGATGGATGGAGACCGGGTCGCGGAAACTTTAAAGTCACATTTCCCTGATTTGCCGATGATCGCGGTTTCCGCGGTCCAGCTGCCACCCCGCATGCTGGAAGTGGTAAATGCCTACGTGCAAAAAGGGCAAGACGTGGAGGTTCTCTTGTCGACGGTTGAAAAGGTTCTCAGGCCGCCGTCGCCGCCAGAGAAAGAAAGTCGCACAGAAAGAATCGTGCTCTGCGCTGACGATGAAATCAACGAGCTTACAGCCAGAAAAATGGTATTCGAATCCGCCGACTTCAAAGTTCTGGTGGCGCGAAATGGTAACGACGCCCTCGACCTATTTCGCTCTACTGCTGTAGACGCGGTGGTGCTCGATTACTTCATGCCCGGAATGACTGGCCTCTCGGTGGCTCGCGAGATGAAACGGCTCCGTCCTGAGGTCCCTCTGATCGTGCTCTCGGGTTTCGCGTCGCTGCCCGGCGAGACCATTGGAGTCGTAGACGCGTGGATGCAAAAGCGAGATGTGGAAGTGCTTCTCCGAGAACTTGAAAGGTTGATCCAGTTGAAGACCGCCGGCCAGGCCGGCAGATAGATCGCAACAGGATTGCGCAGTTCAATCCAGGGGCGCCTTTCCACAGATGAACACGACCTTTCGATCGGGACCTGCCAGGCTGTCTCTCCTGCTTTCGGCGACGCTCTGGGGTTACTCCGCTTTCTTCTGCGTCGCCCAGACACCACAAGAAAAAGACCAGGCGAATTCTCTAAAGGAATTGAGCCTCGAGCAATTGGGAAATATCGAAGTCACCACGGCGACCAAGACCCCCGCCGCTGTCTGGAAGACCCCCGCCGCGATCTACGTGATTACGCACGAGGCGATCATGCGCTCGGGAGCGACGAGCATTCCCGAGGCCCTGCGCCTGGCACCCGGCGTCGAGGTCGCGCGCATCGACAGCGACAAATGGTCCATCGGCATTCGAGGTTTCGGCAGCCGCCTCTGCCGCTCTGTTCTCGTTCTCATCGACGGCCGCACGGTTTACACAACTTTGCTGGCCGGGACTTATTGGGAAGTGCAAGACACGGTCATGGAAGACATCGATCGCATCGAGGTCATTCGTGGACCGGGCGGAACGATCTGGGGGCCGAACGCCGTGAACGGCGTCGTTAACGTGATCACCAAGCCTGCCTCGGAAACGCAGGGCAGCCTGGTCTCGGTTCTGGGTGGAAATGTCGAGCAGGGCTCGGTGACCCTGCGCCAGGGCGGAAATCGCGGCACGGTTAATTACCGCGTGTATGCGAAGGGCTTCAATCGCGCGGCGCAGTTTCATTCCGACCATCGCGAGTTCGATCACTGGCGCGCGATGCAGGGCGGATTTCGTGTTGACTGGCTTGAGAGTCAACGCGACAGCTTCACCCTCCAGGGCGATATTTATGACGAGCGCGCGGGCGAGAGCGTGGTGGCCACGACCTATGCCCCGCCTTACTCGCAAGTCCTCGACCGCAATGCGTTGCTCTCCGGCGGCAACATCCTCGGCCGTTGGAAAAGAACGTTTGGGGAAGGCAAAGACATTCAACTACAGATTTACTACGACCGGACCAATCGCTACGAACCCAACTTTACCGACTTGCGTAACACGTTCGATATGGACTTTCTTGATCGCTTCCGGCTTGCCGACCGGCAGCAGATTACCTGGGGATTCGGTACTCGTTGGAGCCTGGGCGACAATCCGGTGGTGGTCTCCGGCCTCACATTCACGCCAAGTCCACGAACCGACCATCTGTATTCCGCGTTCTTGCAGGATGAAATTTCGCTCGTCGACCAACGCTTGTCGCTGTCGTTAGGAACAAAATTGCTGGACACCAACTTCACCGACCCGAAGTTTGAACCCAGTGTCCGTCTTTTATATACACCCACCGAGAAACAAACGTTGTGGGCCGCTTTCACGCACGCGCTACGGACCCCCTCCGACGCCGAAGAAAATTTTTCTCTCGCGGGTTTTATCGGAATTGCCCCGACTGGGATGCCCTTCTTCGCCCGCTTCAACCCCAATCCAACTTTTCGCTCGGAACAATTGAATGGTTACGAGCTCGGCTATCGCCGCTTGCTGGGTTCGCGTCTTTATCTTGCCCTTTCCGCTTTCTACAATGATTACAGCAGCCTGTTCAGCGAAGACATTACCGGACCCCCTTTCGTGGAAAGCAATCCTGCTCCTACTCATCTGCTTCTTCCGGCGGAGTTCGGAAACGGGTTGCTCGGAGAAACGTCAGGCGGCGAGGTCGCACCCGAATGGCAAGTGACCAACTTCTGGCGCTTGCGCGGCTCGTACTCGTTTCTCGAGATGCACATTAAGAAGGCTCCAAATTCCCTGGACATCGGTTCAGGGCCGGGCATCGAAGGTTCCAGTCCACGGCACCAGCTTTTGACGCAGTCCGGCTTTGACCTGCCCAAACATTTTTCTGTCGATCTTCTCTATCGGTATGTCAGTGCCTTACCAGGACAAAGCGTCCCGGGATATTCCAGCGCCGATGTTGCCGTGGAATGGGCACCGACCCCAAGTTTTCGCCTCTCGGTGGTCGGCCAAAATCTGTTGCAACCTCACCATGCCGAGTTCGGCACCGATCCCGGGACGCTGGTGCAGATTAAACGCGGGGCATACGGGCAGATTACCTGGACGAGATGATCTTCAAAAGCCGTGACCAAGTGCATGCAAGAACGCGTCCGATTTCATGATCCCCGGATCGTTCCGGTTAAGGCCGGCATTTTCAGTGCGGCTGTGCGGGTTCTTGCGCTTCTTTTTTCTCTTTCGCTTCTTTGCGGTGCGCAGGAGCATCCCACCCAGTCCCAGGTGAAAGCTGCTTATCTTTTCAACTTCGGAAAATTTGTCCATTGGCACCCACAGCCGCCGGGTCCCACCAGCTTCGACATTTGCGTGCTGGGAAAGAATCCGTTTGGCTCGACGCTCGCAAGCACCGTTGCCGGAGAAAGAATTGACGGCAAGAGCATCGTCGTCAGGAACATTTCAACCATCGCCGATGCCGCCCGCTGCCAAATTCTGTTCGTCAGTTCCTCCGAAGAAAAACGCCTCAAGTCCATCCTGGGTACGACCCGACAACCGAACGTACTGACCGTCAGCGACATTCCCGGGTTCGCTCAACGCGGAGGCATGATCGAACTCGTCAGCCAGGAGGACAGAATTCGATTCGAGGTCAATGTTGCCGCCGTCGGCGACGCCGGATTGACGGTTAGTTCCGAACTTCTGAAGGTGGCTGTCAAGGTGATCGGCGACAACCAGGCCAAGGAGATGGGCAAATGATCGGCAGCGCAAAGTCCATTTCCAGAAAAATAACCTGGATGAACATGCTGGTGAGCGGCGCCGCGCTCCTCCTTGCCGTGCTCGCGTTTTTTGCGTATGACCAGGTGACGTTCCGGCAAGGCCTGGTGCGCGCACTTTCTGCACAGGCGCAGATCGTCGGCTCCAACAGCGTTGCCGCTCTGCTGTTCAACGATCCCCAGTCGGCGGCGACCACGCTTTCTGCGCTGAAAAGTTCACCCAACATCGAATCCGCCGGAATCTTTACCCTTGATCGCCGGCCCTTCGCATCTTACGTGCGCGAGGGCGGCAGCGAAGCCGTGAACCTCCCCATGCTGTCTGACAGCAGAAAAGAATCTTATTGGTTTCGCAGCACTCATCTGATTCTGGCGGAGCCTATTATTTTTCAAGGTCAGCGCATGGGCTTCGTGTATATCCGCTCCGATCTCCGGGACATCGACAAGCGCTTGAAACGTTACGCCGCAATTGCCTTCGGCGTCTTGCTGCTGAGTTTAGTCACGGCTTCGTTCGTGTCGTCTTTGTTCCGAAAATCTGTCGTGACGCCGATTGTCACTTTGGCCGACGTCGCGCGGCAGGTGTCACAGGAAAAGAACTATTCGGTTCGCGCCGTCCCCAGCGGCGAGCACGATGAGGTCGCGTTGCTGGTGCAGGCGTTCAATGAAATGTTGGCGCAAATCCAGCAGCGCGACGACGAGTTACAGCGCGGACACGCTGAACTGGAGCGTCGCGTAGCCGAACGCACCCGCGAATTACTGGTGGCCAACCGCGAACTCGAAGCCTTCTCCTATTCCGTCTCCCACGATTTGCGCGGCCCGGTGGACGCGCTCAACGGCTTTGCGTATGTCCTCTCCAAGGAATACAGCCGCAAACTGGACGGCAAAGCCAATGAATTAATCGACCGCATCCGCAATTCCGGCCGGCGCATGATGCAGTTGATCGATGATCTGCTGAACCTGTCGCGAGTAACTAGCGGCGCAATGGTGCGGGAGCCCGTGGACCTGAGCGCCATTGCGCGCGCGATATGTGATGACTTGCGAGCCAGCGCCCCCGAACGCAACGTTGAATTCGTGATCGCCGGTGACGCCACGGTGGAAGGAGACCCCCGGCTTCTACACCTCGTCATCGACAACCTGCTGCGCAATTCGTGGAAGTACACTTCCTCTCAAGCCGCGGCAAGAATCGAATTTGGCATTCAACAGAAAAATGGATTTCCGATCTACTTCATTCGCGATAACGGCGTCGGATTCGATCCTCGATCGTCCAACCGCCTTTTCCAGCCCTTTCAACGGCTCCACTCGTCCGAGGAGTTTCCCGGTAACGGCATTGGACTGGCAACGGTCTACAGAATCGTAAGAAGGCACGGCGGCGAGGTTTGGGCCGAAAGCGCAGTGGGAAAAGGCGCAACGTTTTACTTCTCTCTGGCTAGGCCGAAAGAAAAAGCCATCCCTTCCTCCTCGGGCTCGAACTTGCCGGCGTGAAGCCTGAGCGGCGGCTAAAACCGCCTTTTCAGCAACAATCATCGGGAGAAGAGGCCGCGATTACCTCCGGCGATAATGTCGGCGGAAAATCCAAACTCAGGGCCGTTCGCGGATTTCCGCCCAACCTTCCGGCTCCGCCGAGCACCCAATTAGCGGGTCTCTCCCGTTTGCGAGACGTGCTTATGAAAACAAAGATTTTCCTTCCGCTACTGCCACTACTTCTTTCCTCGCTGATCTGGGCGCAAGACAACTCGGCAACGCCGATGTATCCCGCCAATCCTCATCCGGACCAGGCTCCCGCCACCGACCAGGACGCTGCCCCCCAGCAAATGAATCAGAACACGGGACAGGACATGCCTGTCTTCCGGGTAAACGTCTTCGCCCGCACCACCAAGGCGGTGAACTACCGTCATCGTGGAGGATCTACGATTGTGGATTTCCGCGGCACCGATCTGATGCCAGAGGTTGGCGGACATGCGAAAGTTGACGGCAAGGCCGGACGGCTCGCCATTAGCGCCGAACTCAATCATTTGCAACCCGCCAGCAGCCTGGGAGGTCAGTACCTTACCTATGTTCTGTGGGCCATCACGCCGGAAGGCCGCGCAGTGAATCTTGGCGAAGTCCTGCCCAGCGAAGGCGGCAAGGACAAGATTGACGTCACTACCGATCTGCAGGCCTTCGGACTGATCGTCACCGCCGAGCCTTACTATGCGGTGGTTCGCCCCAGTAATGAGGTCGTTGCGGAAAACGTCCTTCGTCCAGAGACCAAAGGATTCGAAGAGCCAATCGACGCCAAGTTTGATGTGCTCGAGGGCAAGCAGTACACGATTGATGTGCCTTCCGACCAGCTTCCCTCGTCGCAAGCCAATCCGAGCGTTCCCCTTGACTTACTCGAGGCTCGCAATGCCGTGGCGATCGCCAAGGCCGCAGGAGCCCAGCACTATGCTCCCGACAGTCTCACCAAGGCCGAAGATATGCTGCAACGGGCCGAAGACTATTTGCAGCGCAAGCAAGGACGCACTCCCATCGGTACCGCCGCTCGCGGCGCCACCCAAATGGCGGAAGATGCCCGCGTGTTAACGCTGCGCCGAAAAGAGCAGGAACGCCTGGATGCGGAACGCCGTGAGCGCGAGGCGGCACAAGCGAAAGCCGAGGCCGACGCCCAGTCTGCTCGCCAGAATGCGCAGGAAGCCCAGGCCCAGGCCGCCGATGAGGCGCGTCGACGGGCACAAGCCGAGGCCGCTCAGGCCGAAGCTCAAGAACGCCAGGCCGCTGCTCTCGCCGCCCAACAACAGGCCCAAGCCGAGGCCGACGCTGCGCTGGCGGCTCAACAACAGGCGCAGGCCCAGGCTGAGGCGGCCCGCCAGAACGCCGAAGATGCCCAACGCCAAAAACAGGAAGCCGAGCGCCAGACCGCCGAGGCCGAACGAGCCCGGCAGGAAGCGATCCAGCAGAAAGAGGAACTGCGCACGCGCTTGCTGGCGCAACTGAATCAGGTTCTACAGACCAAAGACAGCGCGCGTGGTCTCATCGTCAGCATGCCGGATGTGCTCTTCGACTTTAACAAGTACACATTGAAGCCGGAGGCTCGGGAACGCCTCGCACGAATTTCAGGAATCGTACTCGCCTATCCGGATCTGCATCTGCAAGTCGAAGGCTACACCGACAGCATCGGCTCCGACGAATACAATCAGGAGCTTTCTGAAAAGCGCGCCGCTACGGTGCGGGATTATCTGGTCAGTTCCGGAGTCTCGATCAACAACGTGGTTGCAGAGGGTTTTGGAAAAGCCGATCCGGTCGCCGACAATAGCACCGCGGCGGGACGCAAGCTGAACCGGCGCGTGGATCTGGTCGTCTCCGGTGAGGTGATCGGTCAACAGGTCGGGAGATAAAAGCGGATCGCCGCGAAACGCGAGAATCCCGACTAGGAACTCATGGGGATTTTCACGCCGGCTTTCTTCGCAAATTCTTTTGCCTCGTCGTATCCCGCATCTGCGTGGCGGATGATTCCCATGCCTGGATCCGTGGTCAGCACGCGCTCGATGCGCTTCGCCATCTCATCGGTGCCGTCGGCAACAGTAACTTGGCCGGCGTGCAGGGAGTAGCCAATGCCGACGCCGCCGCCGTTGTGGATTGACACCCATGAGGCGCCGGCCGCGGTATTCAGCAGGGCGTTGAGCAGCGGCCAGTCGGCGACCGCGTCGGAGCCATCTTTCATGCTTTCGGTTTCGCGAAACGGAGACGCCACCGAGCCGCAATCGAGATGATCGCGGCCGATCACGATCGGCGCTTTGATCTTTCCCTTCTTTACCAGATCGTTGATCGCAAGCCCGAATTGGGCGCGTTCGCCGTAGCCGAGCCAGCAGATGCGCGCGGGCAATCCCTGGAACTTGATTCGCTTTCGCGCCAGGTCGATCCAGCGCCGCAGAATGCGATTTTCCGGAAACAATTCCAGCACCAGATCGTCGGTGACGTGAATGTCCGATGGTTCCCCGGAGAGAGCGACCCAGCGGAACGGGCCGCGTCCTTCGCAAAACAGCGGACGAATGTACGCGGGCACGAACCCGGGAAAGTCGTAGGCATTCTTCACCCCGCGCTGAAAGGCGAAGGTGCGAATATTGTTTCCGTAATCGAACGTGACTGCGCCCATTTTCTGCAGTCGCAGCATGGCTTCCACGTGCCGCGCCATCGCATCGAGCGACTTTTCCTGATAGGCCTGCGGATCGCGCCTGCGCAACTCCAGCGCTTCTTCCAAGCTAATGCCGTTGGGCACATATCCGTTCAGGGGATCGTGCGCCGAGGTCTGATCGGTAAGGATGTCGGGGACAACGCCGCGCTCCGCCAGTTCAGGAATTACGTCCGCACAATTTCCGACGAGTCCAACTGAAACATTTTCTTTCTTGCGCACGGCATTCTTCAGAATGCGCAGGGCCTCATCGAGCGTGGTGACCATGAAGTCGCAGTAGCCGGTCTTTAGACGCTTCTTGATGCGCTCGGCGTCGACGTCGATTCCCAGAAACGCCGCGCCTGTCATGGTTGCGGCCAAAGGCTGCGCTCCGCCCATTCCGCCCATTCCGCCGCTGACAATCAGTTTGCCCGCGAGATCGCCGCCGAAATGCTTCTCTCCCGCTGCCGAAAACGTCTCAAACGTTCCCTGAATAATTCCTTGCGAGCCGATGTAGATCCACGAACCGGCGGTCATTTGCCCGAACATCATCAGACCGGTGCGCTCGAGTTCGTTGAACTTTTCCCAGTTGGACCAGTGGCCGACGAGATTCGAGTTCGCGATGAGCACTCGCGGAGCGTGGTCGTGGGTTTTGAAAACACCAACGGGCTTGCCCGATTGCACCAGCAACGTTTCGTCGTTCGCGAGACTCTTCAGCGTTGCGACAATGGCGTAGTACGCTTCCCAACTTCGCGCGGCACGTCCGGTTCCGCCGTAGACCACGAGATCCCTGGGACGCTCGCCAACCTCTTCGTCGAGGTTATTCATGAGCATGCGCATGGCAGCTTCCTGCTGCCACCCTTTGCAGGTGATGGCATTGCCTCGCGGCGCTCGAATGAACGTGGGAGCCTGGATTTCCGTTTCGACGGGCATAAGTAGATGTTATTGCTTTGCGAAGCAGGCTACAACTCGCTGTGACTAGTCGGGTCGCCCTGGCGCCGCACGCCATTCCATGCCAACCGTTGACATGGGAAGGGTTGACTCTTGCGGAACGGTCCGCCGCCGCGTAAGATTGCCGACAATTGGGGCGGCGAAATAGTGCAAACGTGAGAGGGCCCCTTCCCGCCCCGGTGCGGACCTCCCATGATTGTCCTGACTGTAGTTGTTGCCGTTGGATTTCTTGGCTGCTGGTTTTTCCTGCGTCAGATTGTGTTCTACCTCACTCGTTCTGTTGCTGAACTGGAACAGATCGAGGCCTCTTTGACCATCGCGACGCTCAGGATTGAGTCGCTCAAAGACCCAACGCATTCGCCTGAATCGAAGAGCTAGCTTCTACATTCCTTCTTGTCGCTCGAAGGAGCGAAATGCAGGTTGAAGGAAAAGAACGCGAGATTCACGGGGCCTGTATAGTCCGCTGCCGGATATAAAGTTGAAGTTTCCCCGGAACTCGTGCGTCGTACGGTTACTTGGTTAGGCTGCAGATCAATGCCCCGTTCTCTTGCTTTGTGAATTACGGAAAGAGCCATCTCCTCATCCGAGGTAGGAGCGGCGAACCCAATATGGGTGCCCACTTGGGATGCCAGGTCGTGCAAATCGTCCTGAAAGTTCATGTTGGCCAGTTCGCATGCGCCGATTCGCCAACCCGGGATGATCGCGATTCTTCGCATGCGTTGCTCCTTTATTGCTATGCGCGGGTAACAGATCTTAACCACTGAGGGCACGGAGGACCAAAGAGGAATCGAGGATACGTTCGTGATGCCCATCCGTCGAAAAACGCGACGGATGGGGCAGCCGCTGGTGGTGTGCCAACCGTGTTTTTGTTACCAAGTGCTGTAGGCGGTGCCGTCGCTGGCGGTGGCGTTGGAGGCGGAGTGGACATCGGTAATGCCGGGATCTTGCTGGTCTACAGCCTGCATCACGTCTTCCTGCACTGTTTCCCAGTTGGTTTGGCGAGTCATGGGATCGACCGGAATCTGGCGCAGGTAGCCGGCTGTGACCAGCTCGTCGAGGGACTGCGGGGCTTTCTGCTTGTCGAGGGTGTACTGCTGGATGACGTTGCGCAGCGTGTTCAGGTTCGATCGCAGCACGGATTCTCGGGCCTGGATGATGGACTGGTTGTATACAGGAACGGCGACAGCCATCAGGATCATGATGATGCTGATCACGATCATCAACTCCAGCAGAGTGAATCCGCGAAGACGGTGCAGGCGCCGTTGGTCGTTCGTCCTCGGTCGTTGGGACCAACGAAGAACCGCTAACGAGCAACGACGATTCAAGCCGAGCCTGCGCGCCTCTCTGCGACAGCCGCTCGTGCTCTGTGTCAACTTATTGACGCCCCCTAGCATTTACCAGTCCTTGTACTTCGTTCCGTCGAGCGCGGTGCCTTGCGACTTGGTGTAAACGTCGAACACGTTCTGTCCGCCCCAGGAGTCGGAATCGGGATCGTCTTGCATGGAGCGCAAGCCCCACTCCGTGCCCTTGGTCATGGGATCTCTAGGGATAGAACGCAGAAAACGAATTTTCTTGCCACCTTGCGCCTCCACGCCTTTGACCAGAGTTTCCAGGTCGGGAGGATAGTTCTGCGATTCCACCTTGGTTTGAAACTTGCCTTGCTCGGCGGCATCTTTGTAGCGGTCGATGGCGTCGCGCATCTGCCACAGGGCTTCCCGAAGTTCCTTTTCCTTCTCGCGCTGAATGGTGACCCGCGCCAGTGGCAAGGCCATCAGCGTGAGGATCGACAGGATGGTCGCGGCGACGATCAGTTCCAGCAGCGTAAAGCCACTGGCGCCGTTCGAGCGCGGCCGGGAATGAAATCTTTGCGTCCTCATCCTGTCATCTTCTTTTCAATTACTCGATCTCTCTTACTGAACCGTGATCGCCGCTTGCGCTCCGTTGACAGTGATGGGCTGCAAACCCGGATCGCGCGCTCCTCCGCGAGTGATGGTCAGCGGAGTTTGTCCATCGGCCTTAGCCTGGAACGTGAGCGTGATAACCGAGCCTTGACCGGAAACTCCTCCAGCGCCGGGCGGCCGCGTCGCCGTAATTTGCGACTGTCCGATAGTTTCATCCTCGCGGTGAACGAGTGCTACGGCCTGACCATCCTGCGAGAGGAAGCCGCCATTGGACACATTCACCAGTTGCAGCATTTTCGGATCGTAGTTCAACTGCACCGGCACGGAGTGCACGTTCTGGGCGCCGGTAATCAGCAGATTCACTACAAATGTGTTGCCCTTCGCGGCCTGGATGGTTGGCGGATCGAACAGGAAGCTGGGGGTGCCGCCGGCGTTCGGGGCGGGCGTTTGGCCAGCTGGAGGCTGGTTGGGCGCGGGCTGGATCGACGGGTTCGCAGGTTGCGCGGGCGTTTGCGCGGAAGCGGCTGCCGGCCGGCTGACGCGACGTAGCTCGATCGAATTCGCGGTGCCGATTTCGATCGCCCGCTGGTTGACCTCGTTTACATCCGTGCCACGGATGACATGCGGAGTGATGGCAAAGACGGTTTCGTCCGAGGAATGATCGGTAGTCGTCTGGCCGAAAAGATATTTCAAGATTGGAATTTGCGCCAATCCCGGTATGCCGCTCAGCGACTTGGTTTGCGAGTCGTCGAGAATGCCGCCAATCAGACTTGACTCGCCATCTCTCAGTCGGATTTCGCCTAAGTCGACTTTTTTCTGGCCGATGATCGGCTGCGTGATGCCGCCGATGTTGGCTTGGCCCGTCACCGAGGAAATTTCCATGGTGATCTTCAGGCTGACCTCGCGGCTGGCGTGGACGTGAGGCGTGACTTCGATGTTGACGCCGACATCCTGATACTGGAATTGCGTGTTGACCAGCGGGTTAATGCCAACGCCACCGATGCCGGGTTGGAACGAGCCGGTGGCGATGGGGATGCGTTCACCAATCTTGAGCGAGGCTTTCTGATTATCGAGCGAGCGGACCTGCGGATTCTGAATCAGCTTAGTATCGGTGTCGGACATGACTGCCGACAGGTTCGCCGATGGAATCACGACCTGGAAATTGGTGGCGTTGAGGTTGCCAAGTGTGTTGAGGTTGATTCCATTAGTTCCAGTGTTTTGGGTAACGGTGCCGCCGTTTCCCGCGTTGGTTGTACCGGTGGTGGTGGTTGTCGTGGTGTTATTAATGTTCGACTGCAGAGTAACCGTGGCGCTGGTGGGCGGGCTCAGGCCCAGGGTGCGAGATTTGTCTTTGCTGATCTGCATCACCGCGATGTCGACGATCACTTCCGGGCGAGCCTTATCCAGATCCTCTACCAGTTTTTCTGCCAGCGCGATCTGGTCGGGAGTGCCGCGCACCACCAGCGCATTTTGAGAGAGCAACTGCTGCACGCGCTGCACATCGAGCACGGCGCGAATCGCGTTCACCACATCCTGCAGTTCGGTGGGCTGGGAAAGATTGGTGAGATAAAAAGTTTTTAGGACACTCTGCTCCAGTTCCTTGCGCTTGGCAGGATTATCCTGGGCGACGAAAATCGTGTTCTGCGTGACCGGGCGCCAGAAGGTCTTCGACTCGAGCGCGGTAATTTCCAGCGCATCGTCGAGCGTGACTCCATTGAGGTCGACATTGATGACCCGGGCGGTGTAGTCGGGATCGAACAACACGTTGACGCCCGCGAGCTGTCCAATGGTGCGGTAGACCACGTCGGACTTCGTGGCGAGCATCTTGACAGTGATCGGAATGTTGGAAATCGGCGCGAGTTCCACAGGACCAGCCGCTTCATGGACTCTGCGCTCCAAGCCAGCCGGAGGGCCTGCGGCCTGAGGCGGAGGATTCCGCTGGTCGTTGATCATTTTCACGGTGCGGTCAAGTTCCTGCCGGGCGATGAACAACGAGGGATCGATCTCCAGGGCTTTCTGGAACTCGGCCACGGCATCGTCCAGCTTGCCTTCATCGCGCAGCTTCTGTCCCGTGTGAACAATGGAGGACGCGGCCTCGAAACGAGCGCGCTCAAACGCGGTCCGGTAGCGCAGATCCTTGGGCTTGAGCTCGTAAGCCTTTTTGAAGAACGTGTAGGCCGCTTCGTATTGCTGGCGAGACTCGGCGTCTTGACCCTTGGCGTAGAGATCTTTGGGGTTGTCGGCTGCAATGCCGGGAAGCGTTACAACCGCGACCAGCAAAAGCAAAACAGCCGGGCGCTTCAAGCGTCTCATTCGATAATCCTCACGAGTTGGTCCTCTTATTTAAAGTGTGCGCCGGACAAGCAGCGTTCCCAAGTTGCAGCGCTTCGCGACGGCGTTCTTCGCGCGGGAAATACACTCTATTCACGAAAATGCTTTCGGTGAGGCGATTATAGCATCGCCATTTCCGGCTCCCGAAGTGCTTGCGGACGCGGGAGTTACACTCTTTAGTCGTAGCCCTAGCGGAGCGGAGCGCGAACCTTGGAAGTCGGAACGTCCATGGCATCGCGTGACGCGCTAGACTCCTGCTTAAAAGCCGGCGCCATTGTTGCTGTTAAGATAAATTCTTCCAGCCATGCCTCGCCAATCCACGCATCAGACCAAGCCGAACCCGGAGAAATCTCCCCGCCGTGATCCCACAGCCTCCGGCGAACGAGATGCCGCCGTTAATAGGATCGCTTCACATAACTATTTCTTGCTGGAAAAATTTGAGGCGGGCGTGGTTTTGACCGGGACCGAGGTCAAGTCGATCCGGGGCGGTTTGGCTAACTTGAAGGATTCATACGGGTTGGTGAAGGACGGCGCGGTCTGGCTGCTGAACGCGCACATTGGTCCCTACGAGCACGGCAACATTTTTAACCATGCTCCTCTGCGCACCCGCAAGCTGCTGATGCATCGCGAAGAGATTCGTAAGCTGATCGGCAAGACGCAGCAAAAGGGGCTGACCCTGATCCCGACTCGCTTGTACTTCAAGAACGGAAGGGTCAAAGTGGAGTTGGCCCTGGCCAAGGGCAAGCAACTCTGGGATAAACGCGAGACGGAGCGGCGGCGGACGGCGGACAAAGAGGCGCGGGAAGCGGTGGCGCGAGGAAGAAATAGAAAATAGAAGCCTACCAGGAGTGCGCCGTAAAGACAGTAAATCTCAAGTCCGACATGCCGACGGTGCAGGAGGCGCTGCAGCGGCTGGATCGCGAAATTGCGCGGGCTCACGGGCAGAAACTTTCTCTTCTCAAGATCATCCACGGTTACGGATCGACAGGCACGGGCGGCGACATCCGCATTGCGGTGCAGAGGCGTTTGCGCGAAATGGTTGAGGCCGGTCAGATTCGGGGCTGCATTTTCGGTGAGAACTGGTCGAAAAGCGATGACACGACTTGGCGCCTGTTGCAGGATCAGTCTGATTTGAAGAGCGATCCGGACTTGGGTCGGCGCAATCAGGGGATCACGGTAGTGTGGCTCTGAGGCGGAGCGTGATATCTCGTCCGGTACAGCTTACAGAATCTGCTAACACTCCAGACTCCCGCCCGTCAAAGCAATGCGTCGATAGGAGATCCTCTATGCTGCGTGCCGCATCGGTCGTCTTATTGTTGAGCTGCCTGGCGTTTGGCCAGCATGATGCTCAGACACAAACCCAACAGCCACAAGATCATCACAACATGGTTAATGAGCATGGCGACAAGGTCATGGGTTTCTCGCACGAGAAGACGACGCATCATTTCGTGCTCACTCAGGATGGCGGGCTGATCGAAGCTCGCGTCAACGACCTCAATGACACGGCCAGCCTCGGGGAGATTCGTGACCACTTTCAGCATATTGTCCGCATGTTCGCCGATGGCAACTTCAACGCGCCCATGATGGTTCACAGCCAGGACGTGCCCGGCACGGCCGTGATGATGCGCCTTAAAACTGATCTGCACTGGGACCTGCAGGAGATTCCGCGCGGCGCGCGCATCACCATCACTGCCGACAACAAGCAAGCGCTGGACGCGGTTCACGACTTCCTTCGCTTTCAGATTGCCGACCATCAAACCGGCGACTGCACTGCCATTCGCTAAAGTCGAAACAACAAATCCAAACCTTCGCGGCACCTCGGGCCATCAGCCCAAGTGGTGCGCTTGCACTTTTCCCTCTGCGCCGAGATACTAAATATTCACAACAATTATGCAAACGACCATTTCTACGTCTACTCCTGCTGCAGTTGAAACTGAATCGCTGGTCGCGGTGGTGCTCGACCACGCTGAGCCCGCGCCGAGCACAAAAGAAAAAGATAAGAAGCCACAACTCAAAGTTGCCAGCGGCGATCCTGCGGTGCAGTCGGTGGCTGCGGATTTGTTGGCTAGCGGCGAAGTTGCCGGCAAGACTTTCGAGACCAACCTGCTGCACAAACCTGCCGGCTTGAAAGCGAAACGCCTGCTACTCGTCAGCGGCGGGAGCGCGAAGAAATTTTCCAGCTACGATTTGCGTCGTCTGGCTGGGGTCGCAGTGCGCGCGCTCAAGTCGCGTGGGATCCGCAGCTTCGCATTCGTGGCTCCGCTCGGCGTTTCCGCAGAAGAGGCGGTGCGCGCAATCGTAGAAGGGGCGCACGTAGGAAATTTCGAACCGGACTACTACCGAAGCGACCGCAAAGATCAGCAGATTGATGCACTCACCATTGTCGCGAGCGGTGACAAGTCCGCTCTCGAAAAAGCTGCGCATGAAGCGCAAGTGATCGGCGAATCGCAAAACTTCACGCGCGACCTGGTAAACGAGCCTTCCAATCGCATGACGCCCACGATTCTCGCCGAGCGGGCGAAAAAGATGTCAGCGGAAGTCGGCTTGAAGTGTGAAGTCTACGGCGCCGACAAGATCAAGGAAATGAAAATGGGCGCCTTCTGGAGCGTGGCGCAGGGGTCCGATGAACCACCGGCGCTGATCGTCATGCGCTACGAACCAGCCGGCGCGCCCGAGAAGCCAGTGCTGGGACTCGTGGGAAAGGGAATTACTTTTGACACTGGCGGCATCTCAATCAAGCCGGCCGATGGCATGGAGAAGATGAAATACGACATGGCCGGGGGCGCAACCATGATCGGAGCCATGCGCGCCATCGCGCTGCTGAAGCCGAAAGTGAAAGTCATCGGCATCGTGTGCGCGACCGAAAATATGCCTTCGGGAAAAGCGCAGAAGCCCGGCGACGTGCAGATCGCCATGTCGGGCAAGTCGATCGAGATCATCAATACCGACGCTGAAGGACGGCTGGTGCTGGCTGATGGCCTCTACTACGCGCGCCAACTCGGTTGCACGCACCTGGTGGATGCCGCCACGTTGACAGGGGCGGTTGTGGTGGCGCTCGGTTACAACAACGCCGGAATTTTCGCGAACGACGACGATATGTACAACCGCTTTCACACCGCGAACACGAAAGCCGGCGAGAAGATGTGGCGGATGCCGCTCGATGACGAATATAAAGAGCAGATTCGCTCGTCGATCGCCGACATCATGAACACCGGCGGACGCTGGGGCGGCGCCATCACGGCCGCCATGTTCCTGAAAGAGTTCGCCGAAGAGACGCCATGGATTCACCTGGACATAGCCGGTACGGCGTGGATGGAAGATCAGAAACCCTGGATCGCGAAAGGCCCGTCGGGCATAGCACTGCGCAGCTTGGTGGAGTTTGTGAAGAGCTTCGCGGGGTAGAACTCTGGCGCGACTGTCGAGTATGAGACGGCGGGAAAAGGCGCGGATCTAACGGTTTTTCGCCGAAAAGCAGTTTCGAAGTTTCACAGGAAAGCTGCGCTGCCGTTGAGGGAAACCAGTGCGGTTGTTATAATTCGAGCGTTCCACAAAGCTCCGCAGTGGAGCATTTCGTTCGGTCGCGAATCCCGCCACAATCAGCGTGAAGCGAACAGTGCTCGAAGCCTGCGGACGGCGGTTTTTAGAATGTGGCCAGGTAGCTCAGGTGGTAGAGCGCAGCCCTGAAAAGGCTGGCGTCGGCGGTTCAACTCCGTCCCTGGCCACCATCTTTTCAATGAGTTAGAGGAAATTGTTAAACATCCATCCGCGGCAATCGGGTTTGCTTTCCAAGTGCGCTGATTCTCCTGATTAATTCGGACACGACCGTCCGTTAGAGAACGAACGCTACAAGCACCCCGTTGTGGTTCTTTCCAAGCCGCGGATTGCATGGGCCCCCAAGTTTGTGAAGAGCGCCACTTAGACAACTGATCACTGCGCAGAACCACCCGCCACCGTTGGTGCCGGCATCACGGATTTTAGTTGGTCCAAAGACGTCAGTACGTTGTGCCAGCTAACCGGGTCCCTCTTTGTCTCGATTGCGGCCGAGGGGTCGGAATAGAACTGCAGAATGTTGTCGCGCAACTCCGGCGACGTCCGATTGAACTTCCGTTCAGACAACTGGGCAAGCAACTTTGCGTAGGCGTCGTCGGTAAGAGAGTACTCGGCGGGCTTGGTCGCCTGGCCACTGTCAAGATCGCAGTTGGGAAGCACGATGTTGTCGCTGCGCACTTCTTCGAGAAAGACGCGATACTGGTCGACAGTAGTGTTGATGCTCTTGAAATAAAGATCTTCAGTTCGCGGAGTCGGATTATTAAAAGCCATTCCTTTGAAGGGACCGATTTTCGGCATGTATCGCAGCAGGGTTGACAGTATTCGGGTGCCCGCGCCCGGCTTCTTGTAGTCTTTTCCCCACTGCTTTTCGTAGTCAGAACGCGAAAGACGGTACAGGAATTTTCGTTTCGCGAAATCCGGGGTTTCCTGCATCAATTCTTTCTTGTGAGTCTGCAGCGCGACCTGGGTCATCCGAGGAATCATCCGGCTGACTGCGAAACGGTACGAACCCACCGCAAGATCTTCGTGGGTCAGCACGTCCTTCAACGGCACACCATAGACGACGGGAAAGACACGTTCCAGCAAAGGCTTGGACACCTGGAATCCGATGAAGTCGTGGTACTGCTGCGAGGCGTAACGGTTTTTCGCGACCTGCACGGTGTCGAAACCGAACTCTGTTTTCAAGTGTGCGGTCTTGTCCTGGGCATACCGAACGGACTTTCCATACTTCGCTCGCAGCTTCGGATATTCGATGGCGACGGCCTGGTTGACTGCAGGGTGTCCTGCGATATCCGATGCATAGTGCGACAGTGCCCCCAGGGCGAAGGCGTATTCGTTAACATCCTGGCTTTCAATCAGCAACTCGCGAACAAAGTCTCCACTGCGAACGTAGTGCACCAGGTCGCTGAACTCTCTGCTGCCGAATGGGTAATAGCCAAGATCCTGGATGACGGCGCCGCCGTAGGCGTAGGCATGTGCCTCGGTAATTTGTTCTTCGGTCAGCGCTGGATATCGCTTCAGCAGAAGGGGCCGGATCTCGTCTGTCCAGACAAGATCCACAATCTCCTCATGAGTCAGAACCGAGTACGCGGACGAACCGACGCAGCAGGTGAGCACAAGTAAAAGCGTCGTGGCAAGGAATGCGATACCACGACAACGTCGAGCTAAGGCGGCAGCCGACATCCCCAGGTGGCTCATAATCAGATGCGCCCGAGGACGAGCAGAACGACAACTATGAGAAGGACGAGACCTACTCCACCGGTAGGGGCGTAGCCCCAGTCCCGACTATGGGGCCATCGAGGCAGCGCTCCAAACAGCGCCAAAATCAGGATCACGATCAATATGGTTCCAAGCATATTTGTTCCTCGTATCTAGCAGTCACACGGCTGGCTACCTGGAGATGCTGATTGCAATTGCGACGGTCGGATAGCGGCGGTTGTACAGGTAGTAGCCGTCGTCCGCATAGGTGACGTAAACGTCGTCGTTGTCGTACCAGTCATTCCCCCAGTATTCCGGCCATGGGTCAACAGCACTCAGCCAATAACCGTGGTATTGAAAGCGAGGGTATCCGCCAACCACTAAAAAGGGGAGGCCATAGATTCGGAAGCCGTGGTCCCGACCAAAATATCCGCGGTAGCGATCCTCAGGAATGCGATAACCGTGATATCCACCGCGCTGCCGCCAGTCGCGGTGGTCGGAATCCCAGTGCTGGGAGCGATGCTGCTGCCACGCGCTCTGCCGGGCGCGTTGCCCTTCCTGATTGCGGTACTGCGCGTGCTGTTGTTGGTTGCTCTGGTCGTGCCGCTGCTGTTGCCGCGCGTGCTGTTGCTGGTTGCTCTCGTCATGCCGCTGCTGTTGCTGCGTGTGTTGTTGCTGGTTACTCTCGTCGTGCCGCTGCTGTTGCTGCGCGTGTTGTTGCTGGTTGCTCCGGTCTTGCTGTTGCGGTTGCTGCGCGCGTTGATGCTGCTGTTCCGATTTGCCTCGCTCGCGCTGCCCCTGTTGATGCTGGTCATCTTGTCTTTCGCCTTGTTGCTCGTGCTGCGCATAAGCAGGAGCCGAAATTCCGAGACACAAAGAGAGAATGGCTGTGCTAGTAATTCCGAGTAATTTCATAAACTCCGTCCTCAGGCCACACTCCTCAACTCAATGTTGGGGAGCTAGATGTTGTAGTTAGTAAGCTCAGCGGCTTTTAAGTGGTCAAAAAGTGCAGACTGAAGAATTAGGTGCTGAGCTCGGCTCAATCTCATAGGGTCCATGGATGCTAGGGCGGCACGCGGGTGATTTCGCCGCGTGCCGCGTGTTCTACCGCAAGCTTCCTGTAGTGGTGTTGATTGGTTTGCCGATGTCTTCACCGGAAACGAGAAGTTCCACTCTCCGATTCTGCTGGCGTCCCGCCGAGTTATCGTTGGAGGAAACGGGCAGACTGCTGCCGAAGCCTCTGGACGAAACCGAATTGCTTGATACTCCTTGCTGCACAAGGTAATCACGCACAGAGCTGGCACGATGCTCCGACAGGGTTTGATTCATGGCATCGCCACCAACGTTATCCGTGTAGCCCCCGACTTCGACATTGAGCCCCGGGTACGCCAGCAAGATGCCTGCGACTTTCGACAGTTTCTCGCGCGCACCAGGCTTCAACGAATACTTTCCGCTGTCGAACAGGACATCGGACATACTGACGATGAGTCCGCGCGCGGTATCGCGAGTCTGAAGAATTGAATTCAGTTGCTCGGATAGCTTTGCGCGCATGGCCGCCTTGTCGGTTTCCGCCTGTTGCGCGGTCTGCTGCGCTTTCAGGGTATCTGCGCGTGATCGGTCGGCATCAGCCTGGGCTGCCGAGAGTGCAGTTGCGGAGGAAGCTTGACTGGCCGCCATGTCAGATTGGGCCCTGGCAGTTGCGGCTTGTGCCTCCGCGGTGTCGTTCCGAGCCCTGGCTGCATCGGACTCAGCCTGAACTTTGGCAGCTTGGGCATTCACCGTGTCGGATTCTGCCTGAGCCTTGGCGGCTTGAGCTCTTGTGTTGTCGGACTCAGCTTGTTCCTTGCGCCGCGTCGCCTCATCGGCTTGTCCTTGCGTTCTGGCCTGCGCATCCGAGGAATCCTGGCGTTCATTCGCCAGACGGACGTCGTCCATTTTCTTGACTGCAATCGCGCGCGCATCTTCGGCAGTTTGCACGGCCTCGCGCGAGATCGCGATCAGTGGCTTTCTGTCGATGTGTTTGTTTACGGCATCCGCATCTGCTTTATCCATTAAGCGGACGGCGTGCTGGTAACTGTCGGCAGCGTACTGCTCGGCGCCCTCGGATTGAGCGATGCGCAATGCGTTCCGCGCTTCAAAGAATTCGAGTGGCAACTTGGCATTCAGGACCACCGGATCGAACTTGTAGCCGGTGGGGATATAGCCACCGCGCTCCATCAGTTCGTACTTTGCATTTACCGCCTCGGTCGTTCCCTTGGTCTCCTCGCGAACTACGTTCTCGAGGATTACCGCGTTGCTGGGCTGTCGGACGGCATAGTAAGGTTCTGCGGTGACAATCAGAGCGAACGCCTGAAGGTCGGTGGTCACATTCAGTTTGCTGCGATGGTTGCCGCCAAGCAGGACTTCGCCGAGATTTACGGCGCGTCCTTCAGGCGAGATTGCCCACAGGACGTAAGTCAGATACTCATTGCCAAACGTGGTCGGCTTCTGGAGATTGCCGAATTCGGCTTCGATCGCAATCGAGCCTCGCTTGCTGTTGATTTCGGCAACGCCATTGGCTGAGGGCATCAGGTCCGTGCCCGCGAAATCGAGTTTCGACGATCCGCTGCGATGCTGATAGTTGACGGCCTGCACACTGCGGCTGATGACAGTCACGCGAAAAGTGGGCATCGTCCTCATCGGCTCGAGGGTGAGGGTTGTTTGAGAAGTGGTCTGAGCAAATGCGCTAAGACTGAGGGTGATTCCGACAACTAACAAAAGATTATTCTTCAAAGTATCTCCTTCAGGAAAATTCCTGCGGTGTTGCCTTGCTTCGACCTAGGGTTGAAGCGTTTGGTTTCTTGTGGTGCCACGTGTTGCTCCGTTGCTTAAGTGCCGACGTGGATCCGCGTTAGCGAGTGAAAGAGCCCAAACACGTTGAGCAGCCACAGAACTACGGCGATGACTACGACGCCGTTGAGAATTGACTTGATGGATCCCTGCATGGGAATGAAGCGATTCACCAGCCATAGCAGGACACCCACCACGACCAGAATTTCCAGGAGTTGAATTAAAGGCATAATCTTTGATCTTCCTTTTCTCGGGCGACACCCCCTCATCCGCCTGGGGGCGTTGTCCTGAATTTCGATTTTCGTGAATCCTTAGAGTCGAATCGTGTTCGCCGGAGGTTTCACGGCACGCACACGGATGAAGAGTGCTGATTCGCTGGATGTGGCCGTTTGGGTGACCTGATCAGGAGACGACCCAGCGACCGAGACGTAGGAGCTGCGACTCAGCAGTCGCGACTCCATCGACACACTCAGAAGACAATTAAGAATGACAGGTACAGTCTTTGGCGTCTGAGCAAGATAGCTCACATTCGGTTGCGGTTCGGGACAGGCACAAACGGCGGCGCCCGAAGTTATGCGGATGGAGAGTTCCAAGTTCCATCAATCCTGCGCTCGCTGGCGGCGTTCGCAACTTCCATTGGCATCGAGCCAATCGAGTAGCGATCGCACGCTGGCCCGAGCCAGGGCAATGGAGCAATCCGCCGCCCCGTAATAAATGTTTAGCGTATCGCCATCGGCGTCCATCGTGTATCCACAGGGGAAAACAACGTCGTCCACGTCGCCATGGCGCTCGTATTCCGCTTCTGGCCCGAAGATCCACGAGTCTCCTCGCAGCAGGCACTTCTCTGGATTTTCGAGTTCGAACAGAGCCAAACCCAATCGATACAGACAACCTGAAGGCGTGTGGCGCACTCCGTGGTAGAACACTAGCCATCCTCTGGAAGTCTCGATGGGTGGAGGAGACAACCCGATTTTGTTTGCGTCCCACCAGGCGCCGCGGCGCGCTTCCAGCATGAGCCGGTGCCTGCCCCAATAGCGCAGGTCGGGAGAGTAAGAAATCCACATGTGCGATCCAAGAGTCGTCATGGGACGATGAATCAGCGCCCAACAGCCGTCGATTCTCCGAGGCAGAAGTGCGGAATCCTTGTCATCTGGCGGCATGATTACGCCATATCGTTCGAAGGTGCGGAATTCTTTGGTCAGAGCCAGAGACACGCCCGGACCCCCGCGGGAATAGGAAGTGTAGGTGATGACGTATTGCTGCAGTTCGGGAACGAACGTGATGCGAGGGTCTTCAATGCCCCAGATTTCTTCCGGATGATCCTTGGGGCTGGGCATCAAGGTCGGTTCGGCGTCGATTTGCCATCCGTCGACGCCATTTCGAGAACGAGCGGCGCAAAGATGGGACAAGCCGCGGCGATCTTCCACTCGGCAAAGCAGTAGGGTCGTGCCATCCGCAAGTAGCGTGGCGCCCGCATTGAACACGCTATTGATAGGGTATGGCCAATCCTTACTCGTCAGGATCGGGTTAGTGGGATGGCGAAGAAGAAGTGGCTCGATGCGAGTGCTCAACAGGCTCATAGATTTTTCTGCGGGCATGGTCATGACGGAATATCCAATTGACGAGGTTCTGCTAGAGAACGCATTTCGAGGAGCGCCATTAAGAACGACAGCGTTGATTCGGCTCCCTGGTTTTCATTAGCACGGTCGGGATGCAGGCCGTCCCGGCAGCCGCCGGTGACAGAGTCATAAAGAGGAAGTTGCAGGTCGTTGTCGCCGAGGAACCAGTTGAAAGCCGACCAAGCTTCGTTGCGCCAGCGGCTGTCGCCAGTTACGCGGTAGGCTTGCAGAGAAGCAGAGACTGCGCCGGCGGCTTCGAGCGGTTGCTGATCGAAACGAGCCCTCTCACCTCCCTGGCGGTAGAAGCCTTGCGAACCGATCGGCACAAAGTGGGAATTGATTTCGCAACGTTGCGTTTCAGACAGCCAATCCAGCGATTCCAAGCCAGCGGAAACCATACGATCATCCGAACATGCTGAGCCCACGAGGAGCATGGCTTGAGGCAGTCTCGCGTTTCCATATGCCAGAACGTTCTCGAACCATTTCCACTGAGGAGTGCGGATCGACTGATACATCTCAAGCAGCCGGTGACTGAGGGCGAATCTCACTTTCTGTGCATCGCGATCTCCGGGATACGAATCGAGGTATTCCTGAACTCCCAGCAGGGTATAGGCCCAGGCACGCGGACTGCTGAATTCCAGCACCGCGGGAAGAGAAAACTCGAACAGGCGCCCGGCGGCACCCCTCAATCCCTGATCCCGGGATCGGCCCAACACTGTCCCTAGCCCCCATAGCGCACGCCCATGAGCGTCTTCGGAGCCCGCCGATTCGTTCCACCGGCGATCGTAACGGAGAAAGTTCTTGAATCTGCCTTTCGCAGGATTGAAGGCATGCTCCAGGAATGACAGATAGAGGCCCGCGGAATTTGACGCGGCGGAATCGGATGTCCCAATCTGATCCCTCTGCGCTTGATCTTTTTCGAGATGCTCAAGCTGCACCGAAAAAATAAGGGCGCGGGCGTTATCGTCTGTGGTGTATCCCTCTCTGCGGTTCGGGATCGTAAAGATTGAGTGCTGCAGCATTCCTGTGTCGTCCGTCATCGCGTTCAAGTGATTCAGCTTCAACTCAGGCAGTTGATCCAGTGATTTATCAGTCCTGCGGGCCGAGAACTGCACCTTGGGACTTTCCATGCGATCGCTGCGCACCCGTGCGAAACTTTCCATGTAACCTTGCGCCACTCGTTTCCAGACCATCTCCCGGGCGAACAAATATGCGCGTTTGCGCATGCCGTGACGAATCGCGGGAGTGTCCAGAAGTTCAATTGTTTTTTGTGCGATCGCGTCGGGATTTTGGAATGGAACCAGCGCTCCTCTGCGGTCATCCAGCAACTCGATCGCGTGCCAATATGGGGTCGAGATGATCGCCTTACCCGCGCCTAAGGCATAGGCAAGAGTTCCGGACACTACCTGCGCCTCATGGCGGTACGGCGTGATGTAAATATCGGCGGCGCCAATGAACTCGAGCATCTCCTCAGGACTGACGAAGCGGTTGTGGAAGCTGACTTGCGATTCCACTCCCATTTCCTTCGCCAGAGCTTGCAAGCTGGCTCGATACTTGTCTCCCTCGCGACGCAGGACGTGAGGATGCGTCGCACCCGCGACGATATAAGCGGCATTCTTATGTTTAGAAAGTATCTGCGGCAGCGCGCGAATTACATTTTCGATTCCCTTGTTTGGTGAGAGCAGGCCGAACGTGAGGAGTACCGCCTTGCCTTCCACGCCGAACCGGTCTTTATAAAAATTGGGATCCAGGAATGGCAGGTCTGGAACTCCATGCGGCACCATGTCGATTTTGCTGCCGGGCACTTTGAAGATTTCCTGCAAGAACTGGGATGACAGCTGGCTCATGACAATGAGGCGGTCAGACAATTCCGCGATTTCTTCCATGACCATCAGTTGATTGGCGTCTGGCTCGCGCAGAACGGTATGCAGCGTTGTCACCACGGGCATCTTCAACCCGCGCAGTAGATGCAAAATATGACTTCCGGCTGGACCTCCGAAGATTCCATATTCGTGTTGCAGACACACCATGTCGATGTTGTTAAAGTTCAGGAATTCGGCCGCATCCTGATACGACCTCACATCGTCCTGGGCGAGCGACCATCTCACCCGTGCGGGATAGTCGTAGCCTTCTTCGGTGTCGTTGACCGGGAGCGCCAGCAATCGAGCACTCCCGTATTCTGCAGAAATGGCGCTACACAGGTCGGTAGTGAAAGTGGCGATTCCACAATGTCGCGGAAGATAATTCCCGATCACCGCGATCCGACTGGGGAGGGATGGCTTCGATTGCAACCGAGGCGCTGCCCCTTGCACCAAGGGCCGGGGGCGGACGACTTTCAGGAGAGGCTTGGGTAGCACTGTATTTGTTACCGACATTCTGTCCCTGACTTCGATAAACACCGGTGCCGCAAGGCCCAATTGGGAGATGGACCCGACAGCATCACCAGCGCTGGTTTGGAATTTGCCTCTTGTCAGTATTCAACAAAGGTGAGGTTGCAGACTGATCACTATTGACCATCTTGTTGGCAAGCAATGGTGCATTGTGTAGCCATGAAAGCCAAACAGAAACTAGCCTTGGCGGTGCGTTGCCCCACGTGCGGCGCGAAACCCGGCGAAAAATGCGAGCTTAGCACTGGTCTACCCCGCACCGACCCTCACCGAGACCGGCGCTTAGACGGTTTCGAAAGGTAGCCGTATGCGCCGTCGCGGGCGAAGGGTCGACGCTGAAGAATCGCGACTCTTCGACCATCCAGCCATCCAGCCGCACTCAGCCGGTCGCCCACTCCTCATTGCGCTGGTTCGTTTGCCTTACTTCCGCGCTATCGAGGTAGCAACTCCGTTGCATGTGCCGAGAATGCGCGGAAATGGTCACGTAGGGCACGCCGAGGAAGCGCCGGGAAACGATCTCAGTTACTTCAAGGCCGTTGAAGTGTTGTTCCTTCACCTTCTTTAGAATCCGTCTCAACGCGTTCTGGATCTTCGCCGCTCCGAGTGAGCCCAGGAACATAACCTTGACTTCCGTCGCCATGAAAAAGAAATTCCATCCGGCAGCGTGGATCTTGCGATCAAGCGTGAAACCATCCAGAACCTTGAGCAGGGTCCATCCGGCAGAACATGGCTCGCTCTCTAGCCCAAGTGTCGTCATCCCGGGCCACTCCTTCATTAGAATCGTGCCAACTTGAACAGTCTGTGCCATAGCTACCTCTCATGTGTGTCGATTTAGCTATCCCCATGGTGAGACAATGGGGAAAGTAAGACTGGTCAAAACTGAACAGTCTTGCTGCAGGCGTTGGCGTACGTTAGAGTACAGTTCGCATGAGGTGGGCACGATTTGGAGTGAATCCACTCGTCCTGTGCGGGCACCTGAAGGTGAGGCACCCTACGCTAGCTACCAAGAAAAATGGTTCATTCGACCCAGATACTTTCCTCGCGACCATCGGTGACGGCAGGAAGATTCTTGTAGTACCGAAAAGGCAAACGATATTTGCGCAAGGGGACGAGGCAAACGCAGTCTTCTTTGTGCAAAAAGGCAAAGTGAGGCTCACGGTTGTTTCGAAGATCGGCAAGGAAGCAACCATCGCAATAGTCAATGAGGGGAACTTCTTTGGGGAAGGTTCGCTGGCGGGCCAGCTGTTACGGATGGGCTCCGCGGCGGCCATGACAGATTGCGAAATCCTGCGTGTGGAGAAAAAGACGATGATGGATGCGCTTCATCGCGAGCCCGCGCTTTCTGAAATGTTCGTGGCCTATTTGCTGGCGCGGAATATCCGTTACGAAGAGGATCTGGTCGATCAACTGTTCAATTCCAGTGAGAAACGCCTGGCCCGCGTCCTTCTATTGCTCGCTCATTTTGGCAAGGAAGGCATTCCAGAGACCGTGGTCCCTAAGATCAGCCAGGAGACACTGGCCGAGATGGTTGGAACGACCCGTTCGCGGGTGAGCTTCTTCATGAACCGATTCAGAAAGCTGGGCTTCATTCACTACGCGGGCGGTACAGAGGGCGCCCTGCAGGTTCATAGCTCGCTGCTCAATGTCGTTCTCCACGACTAGAGCCTGTGAAGACTCAAGCTTCCGTGAGGATCAAAGTCCCATCCTACAGTTCTGGAAGCCCGTCGTTTCTCGTGGATACCGCCTGCGCCTCTGCCTTGACTGTGATCTCCACGGTGGCTCCCCGCTTCAAACGGACCTCGTTGCCGCCTTCATCAGTTAGCGTGTTTTCGATACGGAGTTGCTTGTAAAGGTCGTCGGCTCCGTCGATGGATATCTGCGCTTTTTCAGCTTCGCTGGACACGCGAGACGCGATGATCTTTTCGACAGTTCCATGCAACGTGGTGCTGGGATTCTCAGTCATTGGTCTTCCTCTCAATGAAGATCGGCGCGATGGAGTGCTTCCACGAAAGCAGTGGTCAGGTGAGAAGCGAGGATTGAATCCGCTGGAGGCCAATCCATCGGTGGCAAATGACGGATACGCACCAGCCCCGTCGCTGAGTTTTGCCGGTGGCCACACGAGAGGCAGATCGCTCCGATCTCTTGCTTCTCAGTCTCTTTTGATATTTCGTTTTCGCGCACGGCAAGCGAGCCTTTAACGACCGGCCCCTGACACTTGTCACATCGATAAACCGAGAGGTGGAGATAGTGTTTTTTCATTGGCACCCGACTGAGGAAAGACGCTGTGAAGGATAGAGTAGGCGGTCACTGCCTAACTGTAAGGTCACAATTGCTCATTTCCAGTACGTCTTTAGTCCTGAGCACTATTGAACAGACTAGAAAGCGAATTTCTCCTATACCTACATAGGTATGGCTACGACCAACACAGTTTTGTGCATACATCGCGATCCAGACGAATTGCGGCTCTTGCGCGAAAAAGGATACGAGCTCGTTACTGCAACCAACGGAAGCGATGGGCTGCGGCTCTTGTTGTCAGGCCGGGTGGATGCAGTCGTTCTCGAATACTCAATCAGAGCGTTGGGCGGTGCCGAGGTGGTGGACGAAATCCGGCGTGTGAGGCCGCATGTTCCCATCGTAATGGTGGCTGACCCGCAGGAATTGCCCCAGAAAGCTTTGAAGTCCGTGGATACCCTGGTGGCCAAATCCGATGGAGCGCACTTCCTGTGGGCTGCGGTCCATTTCCTGCTGACCACCAAACCTGATTCCGGCTCATTCCGGTGTTAACTATGTCCTCCCCTTCGAAGCGCCAGATTCTGGTAGTGGACGATAATCCGGGAGTTCGGGAAACAATCGCAATGTTGTTGATGTCCGCAGGCTACGAGGTGGTCGTTGCCGAAGATGGCTTTGCAGCACTTCTCCAACTAAGAAAAACGGAGCCTGACGTAATCGTCTCCGACCTGGAGATGCCCCGTATGTCCGGGTTCGAGCTGCTGTCTGTGGTTCGCCGCCGTTTTCCGCAAATATTAACCCTGGCCATGAGCGGCGGGTATGCAGACGATACTGTTCCAGTTGGCGTTATCGCGGACGGCTTCTACGCCAAAGGCAGCCCGCCTAAGAACCTGTTTCGATCCATCGAGCAGGTGATTCATGCTGCTCCTGCTCGCAGCAATGCGCATCGCCGAGAGCTCGCTCCGGCCTGGGTACCCCGCAATGGGAACGACTCGCAAGGGATTCCCTACGTGATGGTGACCTGTGAAGAGTGCCTGCGAGTATTTCAGTTGGCCGTAATCGAGGAGAAGACTGGACAAGTTCTTGAAGTGCCATGCCGCTTCTGTCCGAACAAGAACCGATACATCATTGAACCATCGAGCCAGGATGGACGAGAAGCGTGCGCCTAAGTTCTGCACCGTTCCCAACTTTTAGGCTGGTTTGAATGACCTGCCGCATTCCAGGCAACGGGCTTCGTGGCGTGGCGTGATGAGTTTGCAAAACGGGCACATTCGCTGGGAAGCGAAATCACCATCATGTGGTTCCATTCTCAGCAATCTCCGCAGCGAGGCGGCCAGGAAAGCGCGCAGACTACGAACACGGACGAGCAACGGATGCGAGATTGCGGTCATAGATCAGACCCCGTTTTTGTGACGACTCCGATAGTGCCACGGCGCAGGTCGACAATTCTGTGCAACATTGCTCGCTTTGCGTTGCCGGGTGCGATCGAAAGCTCCAGATTCCTATCTGCGAAGTGAGCAATACAGATCAGTTATTCCGCCGTGATGGGCTCATGATGACCCTTGAGACGAGCACTTCCTCTCTCTCTTTCAGGTCCTCTGAGCTAAGTCAGCTATCTGAAGTTTTCTCCTCTTAGTTCCGTAGCACCTAAAGGAAAAATTCCATGAAGAAAACAATGTCACTGCTGTTGATGAGCGTCATGGGCCTGTTTGGAACATACGCATGGGCAGGATCAGGGCGGGAAGATTCGGTGGCACGGCTGCAGTCCTCAGTCGACGTGATTCACGCCATTATGGCGACGCCAGACAAGGGTATTCCAGAAGAAGTGCTGAGCGACGCAAAGTGCATCCTGGTGGTACCCAACCTGATCAAAGGTGGATTTATCTTTGGTGGTAAACACGGACGTGGCGTGGCTACCTGCCGCACGGCCGAAGGCTGGAGCGCACCGGCATTCGTCACAATTGGCGGGGGCAGCGCTGGATTTCAGATCGGCCTGGAAGGCGTCGACCTGGTTATGCTGGTCATGAACGATCAGGGTTTCCAGCACCTACTTTCGAGCAAGTTCGAACTCACCGGCGAAGGATCAGTTGCAGCCGGCCCGGTTGGTCGTCATGCGTCCGCGGGAACGGACTGGAAGATGAATACTGAAATGCTGACCTACTCACGTTCCAAGGGCGTCTTCGCCGGCTTGACGTTGGAGGGTGCGGTAGTGGAACAGGACAACGACTCCACTCGCGCCATTTACGGCAAGCACATGATGTTCCGCAACATTCTCTCGGGGAAAGCAGCGACTCCGCGTAGCGCGGATGCGTTCCTGAGAGCCGTGTCGGAGGCAGGCCAAAAGGCGAAACTTGCCGAAGCAAAAGAAGACAGAAAGTAACTTGCACAGGATGTCAGCAAGACGCATCAAGGCTTGGCCGGAACCGCACTCTGGTTCCGGTCATTCCTGTTACAGATTTGTTCTTACTCTTCCGAAGGGCGGAAAATATGAAAACCAGGCTCCGGCGCCTGCTTTACACACAACTGGCCTGTCTTACTCTCTGGCCTATCCTGGCGTTTGCTCAATCACCCGATCTCTCTCAGAATTTTGAGGCTTGCAAGGCCGGCCGCGAAGCTTGTGATCAGTCCAAGTTGAGTGCTGAGCAGTTGGCTGATGTAGCTGTCGCCCGTCACGGGCACAACGTTGCCAACTGCAGGAACCACTACGATTCCTGTGACCGTTCGAAACTCTCGGAACCGGAGACTGTAGCGTTGGCCGTTGCCGATCACCAGCGCAACGTGACCGACTGCAACGACGGCATGCAAACCTGTGATCAGTCCAAACTGACGCCGGCGGAGGCGCGCGATTCGTCCGCCGCGGAACGCCAGCGCAACGTAGCCGCCTGCCAAAACGGTGGGGGAAACTGTGACCACTCCAAGTTGAGCGCCTCGGAAGCCGGGGCGGTCGACACCGCCAGGCAGCAACTCAATGCGTCCGACTGTAAGAACGGCTCTGGCCTCTGCAATTACTCCCAGCTAACTCCTTCGGAAACGAAGGAAGTGGCCGCCGGCGAGCACAGGCGCAACGCGCAGAGTTGTGAAAACGGCTGGGACGAGTGCGACCATTCCAAACTCACTCCGCTGGAAGCCAGACAAACATCCTACGCAGAACACCAGCGCAACCTCGCGGCTTGCAAGAGCGGGGAAGAGGCTTGTGACTACGCAAAACTGACTACATCGGAAGCGAAAACGCTGGCGGACACCGAGCACAAGCGCAATTACTCGGCCTGCTTGAAAGGGCGCGGCTATTGTGATGCTTCCCGGCTTACCGTTGAGGAGACCCGTACGCTTCACCCGGGCAACTGATATTCGACGAGAGTGACAGACACGTTCTTCATCTTTATGAGGCCTCCCGTATGATTCAACGACAGTGTCCGCAGTGCAGTAGCGAACTCGTACCCGCCAGACGCGCTGATCATCGCCCGATACCCGGGATAGCGCAAGCGGCGTCCCCTGGCTGGCGATGCGGTGTTTGCGGGGGCGAGTTCACGGTAGAACAGATCCGCGAAAGCAATCGCGTAAGATCCGCAGCCATCGGGCGCCCCTAGGCTCTCATTCGTGCAGCGAGGGATTTGATCGGGCGACGCAGCGAGCCAGAGTTCCCAGCTCGCTCACCGATGATTTTGTGCCGCATCTACGTCCTTATCGCCCTCGCCTTTGGTGAATACAGGGCTATCGATCGTTCCGCCGATTCGAAAGGGAAACTGCAACTTGCCGTTTCTTAGTGTGGCACCGGAAAGTCGGGCAACCGCGTTGGTGAAGAAGCTCTCTTTGGTTGTAATCTCTGCCAACCCGCGATAGCTCAACACGTCGGAACCTGACACGCTGACACTTCCCGAGCCATCCACATCCACTCCGTATCCGTCAATGTCGATCACGTTGCTCGAAATCCGCTGATCGGCTAGCTCGAGATCGGCGGTTATCAGGCTAAAAGCGGAAGGATCGTTCCGGGCTGGACCAAGATCATTGAAGTGCGCCAGCTTCATCAAATTCGCGTTGAGCTTGAGACTCGGTAGCTGGCCGTTGCGCACCGTTAGATGTCCCGCGCCGCGGACTCCTGCCAGCGGGCGCAGGGAATGTGCGATTTCTCCGGCTAACCTGACATCTCCTTCCATCTTTCCACTCATTTTTCCACCGCCGCTCGGGAAGGCCGCGAGAAGCTGCGCCACATTGATTCCGCTTATTCGCGCAGTGGCCTTAAAGTTTGCGTTCTTCCCCGACAAGTCGAAAGAAAGTTCGCCCGCCGCACTACCCGCCATAGACTTTCGCTTTGACATCCTTGAAGAAAACATGTCGTAACTCCAACCGAACCTCGGATTCAAGATTTCTTGCCTCCACAGCTCCGAAACGCAGAAGGCCCGCCTTCAGGTTGCCTTGGCCGTCCATCGAGGAAGAAGAAGCCGGATTGATAATTCCTTCGAGGTTCACCTGCTCCAGTTCGCAGGAGATATCGTGAGCTTCGAAATAAACCGGACCGGCCGCGTCGGACGGCAAAAGATTCGACGCTATCACGACTCCCCGCTTTATTCTCACATTCGCAATGGGGCCAAGCGGAAAGGTATTCGCCGAAACCTTGGATTGAGGATTCTCGAAATTCCAAGGGCCGTCAGGATCGGACGTCAGATTCAAGACTGGATCCTCGAGTACGAGAGACTTGATGATTACCTGCCGGTGCAGGAGCGCCCCGACGCTAAGTTCGGCATCGAGGCGCGCCACCTGAACAACATAGCCAGCCGGAAATATAGGAGGATTCTTCACGCCGATACGTTCAATATGCATCGTTACAGGAAAAAACGTCAGTGCCAGTCGTCCGATCTCGACCTGCTTTCCAGTTTGTTTTTCAAGATAAGAGATGACTTGGGGCCGGTAGCGATCCACGCGAATGAGAGGAGGTACAACGAAGATGACCGCGAGCAAGAGGACCGCGCCGATTCCCACAAAGATAAGAGTTGTCCTACCACGGATGAGCATGACGACCTTCTAGAATGCAAATAGAACACAAGCCAATGGAGCGAATGGCATCATCGATTAAGTTGGGAAAAGGGTCCGCAATGCTCACCATCAAAAAAGGCCGAACCCTCGCGAGTTCGGCATGAGACGCGCATTGTTAAAAAACAGTGAATAAGCGGTCGTGAGGATCTGAACGTCGGTTTTGCCGACACTAACCCATGACCGCTTTCCGGCTCGTACTTACACAGATTAGCTGCTAGCGATTTGCGACACTGTTCAACTCTATACAATTTCTAAAATAAAATGCTCGGGCGGTGCGGTGCTCCCAGCATCCATTTTCTTGGTCCGACCCGCGGTTTCGTTTTGAACCGGGCCGACCGAGGCAATTGTGAGCAATATTGACCACAGCCATTGTCGGTTCGTGTGTTTCAATCTGAATTTAGCCGATGTGAAATGGGCGGCAGCCCGATGGCCAAACAAAAGAGCGCTTTCAACGCGAATACCTTTCTCACCACCGTCGGCGAAGGTCGGACATTAGTTTCTTTCAGAAGGGGACAAACAATCTTCACTCAGGGTGAGGCAGCTGACTCGTTGTTTGTCATTCAAACCGGAAAAGTGAAAATCAGTGTGCGGTCCCAAGCCGGGAAGGAAGCAGTTCTCGACATTTTGAGCGATGCGGATTTTGTTGGCAAAGATTCTATAGCCGGTCAGCCTTCGCACACGGCGTCCGCCAGGGCCCTAACAGACTGCAGCCTCCTCCGAATTACGAAGGAGGTCCTGTTGCTCGCGCTGGTGCGGCAAGTGAAATTGGCAAATGTGTTTTTGGCATACGTGTTGGCCCGGAACATTCGCTACCAGCAGGATCTGGTGGACCAACATTGCAACCCAAGCGAAAAGAGACTGGCTCGGATTCTTATACTGCTCGCCCACTATGACGGGCATGAAGGACCGGAGACCACTGTTCCGAAGATCAGCCATGAGACGCTGGCTGAGATGGTCGGAACCACGCGCTCGCGTATCAGCTTTTTCATGAACAAGTTCAAGGAGTCGGGCTTCATCTACTACGAGCACAAAGGCAAGCTACTGCGCATTCATCGGACCCTTCTTGCCTTCTGCGGCCAATAGCTTTCGTTCCTGGCAACAAATCGGACAGCATTCCCCATCCCAATAATGTCGCCCCTCGTTAGGCGTATGAGCATGCACTGACTTCTCCGCAAGCGCCTAACTGAGCGGACAGGCCCGGCGCATAGAGTGGAACGGTGGCCCGCAGGCTCGTCCCGCGCCCATCGGATTCTATTTCCAGCGTCCCGTCGAGTTCGTGCAATCGCTCGCGCATTCCGGCCAAGCCGACGCCCGATTCCGGAGTCCTTCCATGAAGCAACCGCAATCGCTCCTCAGGTATACCTCTCCCGAAATCGCGTATTTCCAGGATCACGGCGTCAACTTCATGTTGAAAATGGACTGTTGCATCGGACGCCCCGGAGTGGCGATGGATATTGGTCAAGCTCTCCTGCAATACGCGGAACAGCGCCGTCTCCACGCTCTGCGGCAGTCGTTCTCGTGAATTCCCGACACTCGCTCTTACGTTAATTCCGCTTCGCTTGGCAAATCCTTCGATAAACCACTCGGCCGCGCAGGCAAATCCAACTTCATCCAACAGTGGCGGATGCAGCAAGTACGACATGGTCCGAATCTCATCGATGGCCTGATCCGCCAGTTGCACAATGTCGGAAGCCATGGCCAGAACGGCCGGGGCTTGCTTGCACTTCTGTTGCAAGAGCGACGCACTCATTTTCAGCGCAGTCAGTGTTTGCCCCGTGCTGTCATGCAAATCGCGCGCTAATTTTCGCCTCTCGTCATCCTGGACTTTGAGGAGACGCTGAGTAAGTTTTTGCAGCTCTGCGGTGCGTTCCGCTGCTTGCGCTTCAAGTTCGGAGTAGGCGTGTGACAATCTCAAATGCTTTGCAATCCACATATGTCCTCCTGGGAGCGGCTAGGGAGACTCGAACAATCTCTCATTTCCAGTGTTTGCATTTTGCCATGCCAGGAATCAGAAGTCTGGTCACTATTGAACATGTGGTTGCAGCGGGAATATTTTGCTCAGACCTAAAGGCAAAAAGCAGGATGGAACTTCGACAAAAACAAACGGTTGAGCCGAATCGCGCACGGACCCCGTTTATTTTCCAGAGTGTATAAAAGTGCACAGGTGGTGAAAGCCGCCACGCGACCGGAATCCTGGAGCCAGGCCTGCGCGTTTCGAACGGCGTTCTGGCGTGGCCTCACAGCAAAGTGGTCAACTGACGCGAGAGTTAATCGTGGAGAACAATGTTGAGAAGTGAGCTGTGGACCTGCAACCCAACCGTTGTAGTGAATGAATCCCAATTTCCTGAAGCGGTTCATGAAAGAACTAACGCGCGCTCGAGTGGTTCCGACCATTTCGGCCAGGGTCTCCTGGCTCATCCGTGGAAGTACGGTCTCAGGAGCCCCTTCCTTGCCAAAGCGAGCCAGCATAAGAAGTACGCGGGCCAGCCATTGCGGCTCGTTCGATTGCGCGGCAAGTTTTTTGGGGGGCTCTTAACCCATGGCGCTAACGAGCATTCGGGAAGATGAAGGGTGAGCCTTGACAGACATTAGCGGACGATCGTACTCTTAGATCATGCGATACTCGCGGGAACATAAAGCGCGGAACCACGAGAAAATTCTTTCCGTGGCCGCTCGCTCTTTCCGCGAGCGCGGCGGGGATACGAGTGGCATCGGGACAGTAATGAAGAAGGTAGGCCTGAAAAAAGGCGGCTTCTACCGGCATTTTAAGAGCAAGGACGACCTGTTCGTTGAAGCGGTGGCACGGGCGCTCGACGAGACCGGAAGAGGCATGGTGGAAGTGGCAAAGTCCGCGCCCGAAGGTCAGGCTCTGCGGGCAATCATCGAACGCTATCTAAGCGCGGGCCACGCGAATTCGCCGGGATCCGGTTGTGTGCGCGCCACCCTCGGGCCGGAGCTTGCGCGGAAGCCGATACCGGTGCGGCGAAGAATCGAGGCGCTGCTCGGAGCGTATCGTGAGCGGTTCCTGCCATTCATGCCCGGTCAGACCCGGGACGAGAAACAGGCGAAGATCAGGTTGTTGTTCCCCAGCATGGCAGGAGTGTTAATGATGGCGCGGGTTATTTCGGACCCTGCAAGGCGTGAGCAGGTTTTAATGGAGGCGAGGAACTTTTTCATAAAGAGCTTTGTTGAAGCGTAAATTTTTTTGAGCCTATAGAGTACGATAGTACTCTATATAGGGCAGTGACACCGAAAATGAATCGAGAGGAGTACCCCATGAAATTTATGATCGCTTTGCTTGTGGCCCTGCTTCCCGCGGCATCGGTAGCGCAATCACAATCCGGCGGCGCTTCAGCTGTGCCCAGCATAGCTATACCCAAGACTACCGCAGTGTTGGTCATTGAAACTCCCAAGCCGGGCGTAACCCCTCAACAAATCATGGCCCTCATACCGGAAGAGATTCGGGCAACTGTGAAGCTCTACCTCGACGGGAAAATCCGCGAGTGGTATTCGCGCGGCAATGGCAAAGGCGTCGTGTTACTGGTTGACGCCAAGACGGAGGACGAGGCCCGAGCCCTTATGGAAACCCTGCCACTCGCGAAGGAGCGATTGATGGATCATCAGTACATTCCAGTCGGGCCGTTGATGCCGCTGAGGGCATTGAATCCAGGAGCGCTGCAGTGACTCGCATGGGCGCTCCGGCACGCAGAGACGCGTAGAAAACCCCTGGCGTGCCATCCCCAGTCCTGATCCGCGACTGAAGCGTGTCGCAGTCGCGATCTGTTGAGAGAAAAAGCAGGGTCATGTCACTGACTCAAATTTTAAAAAAAAGGAGAAATTCATCATGCCAGTACAGTTACAGTCCGGGGCCGCTTCAGGTGTGCCCAGCGTGCCTACACCTAAAACCACTGCAGTGCTGGTCATTGAGACTGCGAAGCAGGGCGTAACCCCTCAACAAATTATGGCCGTTATTCCGGCAGAGATTCGGGCAACGGTGAGGCTCTACCTCGACGGGAAAATCCAACAGTGGTATTCGCGCGGCGATGGCAAAGGCGTGATCTTCCTGGTCAACGCAAGCACCGAGGACGAGGCACGAGCCATCATGGAAACCCTGCCTCTAGCAAAGGAAGAGTTGCTCCATCACGAGTACATTCCCATCGGACCGTTGATGCCGCTCAGGGCATTGATGGACCCCGTACCGCAGCAATGACTCTGCTTACGAGAGTGCTACTGCATGAACGGAACCTTTTAGGGAGGAAACGATCATGAACAAGCCGAAAATTATCGTCACCGGCGCGACCGGGAAAACGGGCAGCGTCGTGGTTACCGAATTGTTAAAGGCCGGTTATCCCGTCCGCGCCCTAGTGCACCGAGAGGATGGTCGCAGCGCGCGACTGAAGGTTCAAGGAGCCGAGATCGCGGTCGCCGACATGAGCGATGTCGAGCGCGTGGCCGACGCACTGAAGGGTATCCAGCGCGCCTATTATTGTCCGCCCTACGATCCCTACATGATTCAGGGCGCGGTCGCCTTCGCCATCGCCGCCAAGGAAGCTGGATTAGAGCACATCGTGGGCGTAACCCAGTGGCTGGAGAGCCCCTCGCATCCCTCGCTGATGACCCGCCAGCATTGGCTCGTGGACCGGCTGTTTTCGATGACGCCCGGAGTGGCGCACACGTTCGTCAATCCGGGCTTCTTCGCTGACGCCTACCTGTTGACGATCGGATTGGCCACCCATCTCGGCGTCTTTCCTTGGATGTACGGCAATAGCCGCAATGCGCCGCCTTCGAACGAGGATATTGCGCGAGTCGCCGTCGCGGCCCTGATGGATCCTGCCCAGCACGCCGGGAAGAGCTACCGGCCCACTGGACCGGAACTCCTCGGCGCAGAGGACATGGCCCATGCAATCGGCCGGGCAGTCGGGCGAGCGGTCAGGGTTGTGCCGACGCCGACTTGGCTGTTCATGAAGGCTGCCCGGATGGGCGGTATGCCGATCGATCTGATGAGCAATGTTCGTTACTACGTCGACGATCACAGGCGCGGCGCCTTCGAAATGGGCGCACCGACGACCGACGTGTTCGATGTGACGGGACGCTCTCCAGAGGACTTCGAGACGATCTCTCGCCGTTATGCTGCGCAGTCTCGCAACCAACGTACTCTTGGCAATTGGGTCCGCGAGTTCTCGCGGTTCATGATCGCTCCGCTCAGCCCGGGCTTCAAGTTGGGCCGGTACGACCGCGAACTACGCCGTCCGTTCCCATCACAGCCGCAGTTCGCGCCCGAGAGCACAGTCTGGCGGCGCGAGCACGGTATGACCAGCCCTGCGAAGCCTGCAGCGTCAGCCCACAAGAAGCCTACTTCAGCCACCAGCCGCCCTCAATGGTTGGAATCTCAATAGGAGGAATTTATGCAATCGCAATTCGCTTTTTTCGCTAGCATCGCATTTAGCTTCATCGCGTGGGGAATCGTCACGGCTCGATACATCTGGCCGGAACTGCGACTCCAGCAACGGGGCGAAGCTTTGCGGCCTGTGCTCATTCTCCACAGCTTTCGCTTCATCGGGCTGGCATTTCTGGTGCCAGGAGTCGTATCTCCTGACCTGCCATCTGCCTTCGCGCATTCAGCGGCGTATGGGGACATCATTGCGGCGATCCTCGCCTTGCTTGCGCTGATATCGCTGCCCAGTGCATCCGGCATTGTCATTGCATGGATCTTCAGTCTCTGGGGTACCGCCGATCTCTTCAATGCTTTCTATCAGGCAAATCACGCCGGGCTCATGGCGGGACAGTTGGGTGCCGCCTATTTCATTCCGACTTTCATCGTGCCCCTACTGCTGATCACGCACGGCCTCGGTTTCCGGATTCTTGTGCAACATCAAAATGTGCCCGCGATCCAGCAAAGCCGACACTTAGCATAAAGACTCCTCGGCAATGGTGAGGAGCAATGCTTGGCCGCACAGGGCGTTCGATAGCTGGCATGAAAAGGAGAACTGAATATCTGATGACGTGAAATTCTTAAGACGGTCTCTGCCCTTTTCAGCGCCCGCGAATTCGAAAACATTCTCGCGGCTATGCATCCCGACGTCGTTTGGGAATGGAAGATAGACACGTCTACGGACGATGGGTGCGCAGCTATTGTAAACGTCAATGGGCCATCCTCGATCCGCACGTCGCGCCCGTCGAGATCTCGTCCAATGGCGAGGGTGAAGTCGTTGTCAAAGTTCATCGGGGTAGTGCGTGTCTCTTGGCCGACAGAGTAGGAAAATTAGTACACGCAAGACCAGCAATGATGGCACTACCCTCACGAAGAACAACGAAGCACCTAAAGCCCCAGGCTCAATCAGAAGGCGAGCGCCCTCGTAAATGGCAAAGATCAGGTCGGCCGCGCCTCAGAGGTTGAACGCGAGAGAAAGTCGCGGCTGAAAGCGTTTGCGCGCGAGCATTTTTCGGAAATTTAGGATTTGTCAGCCTACCTCTTTCGCTCAAAAAGTCATCTCTACACTTGTAGATTCCCCTGCGAATGGTCGCGAATCAATACGGTCTTCACTTGAGCGACTAGCGCAGCAAAGGAACGGAGGTAGTCGTCACGCTCTCTGGCGTCGCGATCGATCGAATCGAGGTCTCCACATATACGGTGCCTACAGATTTTCCTGAGTCAGACGGGACCCTGCAGTGGAACTCCACAACCTTAGTGCTGGTTCACGGGCACGGCGGCAATAAAGTTGGCCTGGGCTACACCTACGCAGATAGGGCGACTGCGATTCTCATTCGAGACACACTATCCAAAACGGTGGAAGGCCAGAACGCGATGGCGCCCGCGGCAAGTTGGAATGCAATGGTGGCACGCACTCGTAACCTGGGCCGCCCTGGAATTGTTTCTATGGCGATCTCCGCGGTGGATATCGCCCTGTGGGATTTAAAGGCTCGCCTGCTGGATGTCCCATTGCTCGCTCTCTTAGGGACTGTACGGAAGTCAGTACCTGTTTATGGAAGCGGTGGATTTACATCGTATTCGGAAAAGCAACTGCAAAATCAGCTGGCAGGGTGGGTCGAACAGGGCATTGCGCGCGTGAAGATGAAAATCGGCCGCGATGCGAACGCCGACGTTGGGAGAGCGCGCTCGGCTCGAGCCGCGATCGGTGCCGATACCGAGCTCTTCGTCGACGCGAATGGCGCCTATAGCCGAAAGCAAGGATTAGAACAGGCAGAAAAGTTTGCCCAGTTCGATGTGAGCTGGTTTGAGGAGCCGGTATCCTCTGACGACTTGTCAGGTCTGAGGCTGCTCCGGGATCGTGCACCTGCCGGGATGGAGATTGCCGCGGGCGAATACGGTTACGAATCCGGATACTTTCGGCGCATGCTCGCAGCAGGGGCAGTCGACGTTCTGCAGGCGGACGCAACTCGATGCGGCGGCATCACCGGATTTCTTCAAGCTGCTGCACTATGTGAGGCGCATCATGTTCCGCTATCAGCGCATACGGCCCCCGCGATCCATTCCCATCTCGGATGCGCTGCAACGCCCCTGCGCCACCTGGAATATTTCCACGACCACGTTTGAATCGAAAACATGTTGTTCGATGAAGTCCGCTTGCCGATAAAGGGAGAACTCGCGCCGGACCTTTCGCGGCCGGGCATGGGAATTGAATTGAAGCGCGCTGACGCTCAACGTTTTGCAGCCTAAGGAGGAGAAGATGTCCGCGAGTCGCGTTCCGCTTGTCGCATCCGAAGAACTCAACCAGTCGTGGCGGAATCGTTCGCGAGACGTGGATGTGAGGGCGCTGCGGTAAACGAACTTTCGTTCTGAAGCAGGCTTGTGATATTGCACACGGAGGATGCGACATGCTCGCCCAACGGAATATTCCACTGTTGCATGGTGCCAGATCCACAGACCGCGCCATCACTGACAGCATTGACTTTCTCGATCATCTGCTTCTTTCCTACCCGCGTCGTGATTTTCGAGTTCGACTCTGGGATGGAACAGTCTGGGGCGGAAATAAATGCCGATTCACGTTGGTCTTGAAGCATCCTGGAGCCTTACAGAGAATGTTTGCCTCCCGGAGTGAATTAACGCTCGGTGAGGTATACATTTTCGATGATTTTGACATCGAGGGAGACATTGAGGCCTCGTTTGATCTGGCTGATTTCCTGCTTTCCCATGAACTACCCACGACTACGAAGCTCTACCTGTCAATGATTTTGGGCAGGTTGCCCGCCACCGGACGACCGCGAGAGGTTCCGCGGCGCCTTCGTTTGCGAGGAGCAGTTCACACGCGGCACAGAGATCGAGACGCGATCAGCTTCCACTACGATCTTCCACCTGAGTTTTACTCACTTTTTCTGGATCGCCGGATGCTTTATTCCTGCGCGTATTTTCATGCGGCTGAAGATGGGTTGGAGCAGGCGCAGGAGCAGAAACTGGAATACATCTGTAAGAAGCTGCGACTGCGGCCTGGCGATCACCTGCTTGATATTGGTTGTGGCTGGGGGGCGCTAACCATTCATGCGACCGCCCACTACGGAGTACACGCTCTGGGGATTTCGCTGAGTGCGCCACAAGTGGAGTGGGCACGACAACGCATTCACGATTCAGGCCTGGATGGCCGATGCAGCGTCGAGGTGCGCGACTACCGCGATCTCGGAGTCGGCCAGCAGTTCGACAAAATTGTCAGTGTCGGGATGATTGAGCATGTGGGCGAGGCTCAGCTTCCTGAATACTTTTCCCGAATTTGGCGGTTGCTCCGTCCCGGTGGCGCCTTCTTGAACAGTGGGATTACCGCAACGGATAGAATCTGTCCGCGTGGGGAACCGCTCTATTCGTAGCGCAATGCCTCAATGGGATCGAGACGTGACGCGCGTATCGCTGGAATCATCCCGCTGACCAATCCCACCAGCGCCAGGATTCCGGTAGCAACCAACACGCTGACTGGTGAAATGATGAGTCGGATGTCGCCCGCCTCTCCGTGCTGGGCAAGCGCGCTGTAAAAGGTGAGATTCCCCACAGAGAAAGAAATCAGATAGGCGAGCCCAATCCCTAAAAGGCCACCCATAAAGGTAATAGCGAGAGCTTCGGACAAGAACTGCAGAATGATGTCGATGCGCCGAGCCCCCAACGCTTTTTCCACTCCGATCTCACGGGTTCTCTGGGTTACGCTCACCAGCATGATGTTCATGAGTCCCACGCCGCCAATTCCCAGAGTCAGAGTCCCGATAAATGCAAGCAGCACCTGTAGCGCCATCGTGATGATGCGAAATTGCGAAATCTGCTCCATCATGCTGAACACAAACAGAGCCCGCTTATCGTCGGCACGAAAATTGTGTTGTGCTCCCAGCGTATTGCGAACCGACTTCTCCACGCCTCCATAGTTGTAGCCGAGAAAATCCAGCCAGATCATGTCGATGTAATACGTATTGCGGAAATCGCTCATGGTGGTGAAAGGAATGTAGACGACCCGGTTGATGCTGTTCTCGGTGCCTTCCTGTGGCCTTGGTTTAAGCACACCAATGACCTCATAAGGAATGCCGCTGATACGAATCTTCTCGCCCAAGGCGAAACGTCCGGAGAACAACTTCTCCTTGGATTCGGAGCCCAGCACACAGACGCGCGCGCGCAGTTGCAAATCTCCGGCATTGTAGAAACGGCCGAGATTCAGTTGCAGGTTCTGAATTTCCTGAAGCTCGGGATGGCCGCCATCAATGTTCCAGGTGTAGGAACGCCCTTCATAGCTGACCGGCGCATCGAAAAACGATTCGGGAGTTATGCGAGTCACTTCCGGCACATTCACCACGATGCGGTCAATATCGTCCATGGTCAGCCGGATACTGGTGCCAGCCTTGTTTCCTCCCGCCTGCATTGACGTGCGCCCGCCCGCGATGCCCATCGCCGCCATGCTGGCATAGCTCCTGAATATGTTGACGATGGCCGTCGAGAAACCCGTGCCATAAGCCAGCAAGAGCACTACAGTGGCGATCCCCCAGGCCATACCGAGCATGGTCAGGGCACTTCGCTGACGGTTATACCGGAGTGATCCATAGGCTTGCGAGAACACGTCTTTGGCCTGGATCATTCGTTACTCCTGACGAAGCGCTTCCACGGGTTGGAGCAAGGCTGCCCGCCGCGCGGGATAGAGCCCGGCGACAATGCCAGCCAAGGCAAGACTGCCCATGGCGAGCACCGCAGTCGCGGGATAAATGTGAGGCAACTCGAATCCATCGATCGGGGGCGCAAGCCCGAACAGCTTGGTGGCTGCGTAGGCTGCGCCCACTCCAACAGCGCCGCTGATTCCGGTAAGCATTAACCCTTCCAGAAAGAACTGGAACAAAATGTTTCGTCTGGTCGCGCCCAAAGCCTTGCGCAAGCCGATCTCTCGAGTGCGCTCCGTTACTGACACCAACATAATGTTGATCACTCCGATGGCGCCCAGACCCAGTGTCACCAGGCCGACCGCTCCCAGGAATGTATCCATGGCATCGGAGATTTTGCCGACCATTTCGGCGGTGGCGATCGAGTCCCAATCGTCAAAGGCGTCGGGCGTCTCGGGATCAAAGCCATGATTTCTTGCAACGATGCTCCGCACGGCCTTTTTGGCTTGGGCATGCTGCTGCCGCGTTATCGGCTGGTAGGCTACATACTTGATCGCTTTGGTGTTGCCTGCTCCCTGCATCGGGAAATAAGTAGCCATGGTGGCGTAAGGCATGATCAGGCGCATGTTCTGGTCATTGTTGTTTCCGTGACCCACTTTCTCGATCGTCCCAACTACCTCAAACGGCACGCCATTGATCAGCAACCTGGCGCCGACAGCGGGCCGGCCGGGGAACAAGATGCGCACAAACTCGCTTCCAATCACGCACACGTTGTTGCGCTGGATTTCATCGTTCCAATTCAAGTAGCGCCCTTGGTCGATTGGCTGATGGCGAATTTCAGAGAACTGCGGCTCAGAACCATCCACATAGCCGTTGCTGCTGCCAAACTCGCTTACCAGGCGCAGGTCGCCGCGGTAGATGATGGGCGTGGCATTCCGCACATACTGCGAGTTGCGAATGTCCAAATAATCCTGGTAGTTGAGGTAGTACTGGCGAGCCGAAAGTTGGCTGCCGCCAATCGCCGGCACCCGTCCGTTGTAAATCTGCATGAAGTCTTCGCCGAAGCTCGACATTTGCCTGGCGGTTCCGGCGCGAAAACCCTCTCCCAATCCAACCAGGAGCAAGAGGGATCCCACTCCCCAGGCAATTCCAAACATGGTGAGGAAGGAGCGAAGTTTGTGCGTCCACATAGCACGCAACACCTCGCCGAAGCTGGCGGCAACTCGCCTCATAACTGAATCTACGAATATTAGACGAGCAAAGTTCCGATTAGGGGTCCTTGAGTTTGCAAGGTTAGCGGGATTCGGGCCGGCGGAACCGGGACGTCGTCCCGAGTTGCCTTGACGTGGGTTCGTTGAAGCGTGACTGAGAACGCCTCAAGTTAAAGCCTCTTCGCCTTGGCTACGCCCCGCCATGACAGACGTCACGCGTCGGTGTGATGCCGGATACATAACCGCTCTAACTACTTGAAAGCCGTTTGCCTTGCAACCCGAATCAAAATCCCGCTAGGTCCACAGCATGGCTCGATCACTACCGCGACTTCTCGCGAATCCTGCAGCGTCCCCCGTATAGTGGCTCTCCCCCAAAATCGTCATACTCGCGGAGATGGCAAAACGCCGCCCTCCGCATTCTCACCGAGCGGAATGTAGCAGTTGTTGCGGAAGGAAAATGGTGGCCCTTTATGAAGAAGCTCCTATTGCTGGGTGTCATACTGAGCTTGGCGAGCCTGGGCTGGGCGAGGTCAGAACGCCGGATTGCGGTGGAAAGGCTGAATAATTCGGCCAAGGTTCTGAACGAGATCATGGCCGCGCCGGACCGCCGCATTCCCGAGGAGACGATGAAGCGGGCAAAGTGTGTGGCAGTCGTGCCCCATCTGATGAAGGCCGGATTCGTCTTCGGAGCTGAGCACGGCAAAGGTGTGGCCACTTGCCGCACGGCGAAGGGTTGGAGCGCGCCGGCGTTCATCCGGATCGCTGGCGGGAACTGGGGAACCCAGATCGGCGCGGAAGCGGTGGACTTGGTGATGATCATCAATAGCGAAAAAGGGATGCAGCGGCTGCTTTCAAGCAAGTTGGAAATCGGAAGAGATGCATCGGTAGCCGTCGGACCCGTAGGACGGCACTCGTCAGAAAATACAGATTTGAAGCTGGATGTCCTGATCCTGACTTACTCTCGCGCCAAGGGTGCCTTCGTTGGATTTACATTCAGAGGGGCATTAGTGAGAGCGGATAGCCGTTCCCGGCGCGCGCTCTACGGCCCCAGGGCAACCACTCGGGCCACGCTGCTGGGCCGGGTCGCGGTGCCTGCCGCGGCGAATGGTTTCCTCGACGCAGTGAGGGGAGCAAAAGCCCAATCGGTCGCCAGAAAATGATGCTCGCTGCTGCGTGACGGTTGCGTAGAGTTCGCGCACAGTTCCCTCGCCGATTCGTCGAAGCTGCGCGCAATCGTCGAGCGAAGCACGGGTTTGAAATAAACCGGACAGTAGATCTTAAACAGATAGGTTGTTTCCTCGCGTTGTTTGCTCCCCTTTGTATCTGCATGTAAAATGCGTCCGCCTCGTATTGGACGACAAACTGAGGCATCAGGAGGCTTGATGAAACGATCACTGTTGACGGTCGGAGTGGTTCTGGGGCTCATGGCGGCATGGTCCATCGGACGGCTGCAAGGACAGGAGAAAGCGGAGAAGGTCATCTTTGTGTCCTCCAATCATGCGACATTCACTGCACAGCCGGGCAATGACCGTGTCTCCATGGCGCCCATTTGGGGAGACGCCAGTACCGGCGCGCACGGAACGTTCAGCAAGTTCGCACCGGGATACGATGCGGGCCTCCACACTCACACCAACGATGTCTGGATTGTGGTGGTCAAGGGCGCATATCTATATAAAGATGACGCAGGCGAGAAGCGCGTAAGTGCGGGCGATTTCTTGCGCGTGCCTGGTGGCCACAAACACTGGAGCGGCGGAGACAAGAAAGAAGGCGCGCTGTTCTATGAAGAATCGTCAGGCAAGTTTGATTTGGTTCCGGCGAAGTAGAGTGCACCAGAAAAGATAAAAGAGGGCGCACCTTGCGATGCGCCCGCTGGTTTAGCTTAGTGGCGGTGGTCGCCCGATATACAGTTACTTTATCGCGACGCCCCAGGGATAGTTGTCCGTTGGAACTGAGGGCTGCACCGTCAAAATGCCCGTGGCCGGCGTGATGGAATATTGCGACATCGTATTCCCTCCGGCCGTCGTCGAACCGTAGTTGCTCACGAAAAGCCAGTTGTCGTCCGAACGAATGGCCATCGCCACCGGACCCACCCCCGTCGCCACGGTGGCGGGAGTCAAGGCTGTCACGGCACCGGAAATCGGACTGATTTTCAATGGCGAGATGGTGTTGGAAAGCGTACCCAGCACGTACACATTATTCCCGAAAGGATCGACCAGAATCGGTCCCGGGCTATTCGCGCTTCCAGCCAGAGGAAACGGCGAACCCGCGATCTGCACCAGGCTGCCATCCGGGGGCAGCGGCGGCGCCGGGCAGTTTGTCGAAGATTGGCTCGGATAGCCGTTGCAGATGGTGTACGCGCTGACTTTGTTCGTCAGGCTGTCGCTCACGTACACAAATCGATTGCAAGGATCTACCGCCACTCCCGCTGGTATCTGGTCAGTAGGAAAAGACGGTATTAGCGTATGGTTTGGCGGAGCCGTCAAAGCGCCGGACGAAGTGTCCACCTGGAATTCAAACACCTGGTTTCCTAACCCATCAACCGCGTAAAGATACTCGGTAGTCGGCGCAGCCAACCCCGGCGTCGAACACACCGAGTTTTGGACTCCGTTCACGCCAATCGCCGGAAATGCGGTCGGCGAGGGCGCCACGCTCGCAATATCCAAGCTCAACTGGGAGACAGTGGTCGGAGGATTCGTAGTGCCGGTCGTAAAAAAGGGCGACCCAGCCACTTCCGTCACACTTCCGCCACTTCCGATCGCAAACACCGAAACCGCGCCTGGAATGTAGAGCGGAGTGCTTCCCGGAGGCTTTGTCGGATCGGGAGTCGTGGTCGCCCGATCCGCTACAAACAAGAATTTTCCGGCGGTATCAATGACCATCGGTCCCGGAACTACGGCCGCACTAACCTGATTGGGTGTTCCCAGGACGAAAACCTTCTCTTGGTTAAATGCAATCGGGCTTCCGACCGGCGGTGCGTTCCCGTCGGAATTGATCTTGAATACCTGAATGCCAGTCACGCCACCTTTGGGGCAAGAGGAATTAGCGTTCAGAACCGCAAAGGCGAATGTGCCCGACGGATTCACCACCAGCGACGTGGGAACACCGCCCAGGACGCAAACTTTGCTCGAGGTGTCAACCGGAGTGTTGCTGATCTCCGACAAGTGGCCGTTGAACAGATTGAATCCGAAGGTTTCGATCAGGCCCGACCCCTGACTGCCCAGCAGCACTAACCCATCAGACGAAGCGTTATAGTTGCTCCCGCACGCCACCAGCAATCCGATTGTAACGAGCACCAACACCCCAAACAGCCACGCGAATCGTTTCGACATTCTCTCGTTGATCTCCATCTTTTGTATGGGTTAAGGGTGCGCGCACCCGGGGCGCCCCGCCGCCGGGTCTCTGCGATCTGGAAAAAGCGGGAAAAATCTCAACCCATTGTGTATCAGGAAAGCGCAGGAAGAGCAAACTCCCACACCGGCTTATTGGAACCTTGCCAATGTCGCGGAGTTGCCCGCTTTCCCGATTTCCAAGTATACGAGGTTTTCAGTAGCCCTGGCATCCCACCGGTTGTCGCGAGAGCGGGCCTGAGCATTCGAATGCCGAACCGCTGTCGATGCTTTAGGCTTGCTTCCCTGCGGGGACTGCCTCCGCCTGTTCCAAACTCCGCTGTCCACCTGTGATCAAAGGAAGCCGAATCTCCACCATCAGCCCGCCCTCGGGACGATTGCGAGCCGATACTTTCCCTCCATGGAATCGTACCGCTCGCTCTGTGATGGCCAAGCCGAGTCCGACGCCACCAGTCAGCCGCCCCCGCGCATCATCCAGTCGGTAAAACGGCTCAAACAATTTCCCCAAAGCATCCTCCGGAACTCCCGGCCCCGAGTCGCTTACCTGAAGCACCGCCTCAGTTCCGCCGTCCCGCTTCGCGCTCGTCAACTCGATCTCAACCGACGTTCCTTCCTGCGTGTAGCGGATCGCATTGCGCACCACATTCTCCACTGCGCTGTGGAGCAGCGAGTCATTTCCGCGCACTCCCCAATCCCCTTCGGGAATCATGGTGTGCACGTGACAATGCCTCTCCTGCGCCTCGAACTCCGCGTCTTCCGCCACGCTGGCCACCAACTCGCCCAGCGGCACCGGAATCTGCGGCACGCGCTGTTCGCCATCCTCTAGCCGCGCCAGGGTCAGGATCCTGCCAATCAACTCGTTCAGGCGGCTGGCCTCGAGTTCAATGCGATCCAGCATGTCGGCGCTCTCCACTCCGGCGCGCTGCCGCGCCAGGCCCAACGCCACGTTCAACCGCGCCAAGGGCGAACGCAGTTCGTGCGAAATGTCATTCAGCAGGCGGGACTGCGCCTTCACCAACAATTCCAAACGTTCCGCCATCGCGTCAAAGTCGCGCATCAGGCCCGCGATCTCGTCCCGTCTCTTGCTGGGCGGGGCGCCGCTCCGCGCCGTCAGATCACCCGCGGTCAGTTGCCGCGTCGCTGCTCGCAACCGCACGATCGGCTTGGTCATGTACCACGAGAGTAGATAGCAAACCAACCCAGAAGAAATAATGGCGATAATTAACCCCGGAACGGGCAGCCCGCGCGGACCAAAAAATACTCTCGGGCCGGGTGGAAATCCCAACACCAGGGTGTATCGGTGCTTGCCGTCCGAGGAAGCTCGCGAGTCGCGCTGCACCGGAGGCGCAGGAATTATGAAGCCATCCCGCGGAGTGCGCGGTCCGCCTGCCGCCACGCGCATCGCCCAGTCCGGTGCGCCACGGCCCGATATCTCGTTTCCCCGCTCGTCAAACAGATAAGCCCGCACATGCTGGGAGGCTTCGAGGTTCTGCATGTAGCTGCGAAGGTGAGGCGCGCCGCCTTCCTCGTATTCACTGACCGCATCATTGAGAACAGAAGTCCGGAGGGCCTCCCATGTCGACGAGCGCGGACGAAACGCCAACGTCACCACGATGGCAAGCACCACGAACAATGCCTGCGCCACCCAGAACGACAAAAAAATTCGCAGAAACAAACTCTTCATATGGTCCTTAGCTCTAGACCTTGGACTTCTCTCGCGGACGCGCAAAAATGTAGCCTACGCCCCGCACCGTCTTGATGTGTTCATCGCTGTCGGTGTCACCCAACTTTTTGCGTACCTTGCTGACGTGCATGTCGATGCTGCGGTCAAAGGGCGAAAACTTGCGGCTGAGCACCGCGTTCACCAGCCGTTCCCGCGGTACCACCCGCCCGGCCTCGCGCAACAGTACTTCCAGTAAATTGAATTCGACCGAAGTCAGATCCACCGGCTTGCCTTCCAGTCGCACCGTCCGCGTCGCCGGATCCAACTCCACGTCTCCCACGCTCACCACTTCCGGCGCTGAAGCCGAGCCGCTGCCATCGCTCCGCGTCCGCCGCAGCACTGCCCGGATGCGCGCCACCAGTTCCCGTGGATTGAAAGGCTTGGGAAGATAATCGTCCGCCCCAATCTCCAAGCCAACAATGCGATCCACATCCTCACCTCGCGCCGTCAACAACAACACCGGCAAGCGCGACGTCGCCCGAATTCTGCGCAGCACTTCAAATCCATTGATCCCCGGCAGCATCACATCCAGTACCGCCAGCAGATACTCACCCGCGGTCGCCTTCTTCAGCCCGCTTTCGCCATCGTGCACGCATTCCACGGCGAATCCCTCGGCCCGCAGATATTCCCCCACCAAGTGGCAGAGTTCGACATCATCGTCAATTACCAGAATCCGCTCCATCTCAACATAATTGTCGCACCCACCAACCAAACTCCGCAGTAAAGAATTGTCAAACCACACCCAGAGGGCGCAGCGCCCTGCCGTCAACTAGCGCCGGCATCCCGCCGGCTGTCCCGGGGGCGTCTCGCCCGCGGCCGTAGTCCAATTGCTACCCTGAAGGGCTCCGAAATGCGCGTGTCCGCAGGCCGTTCTCAGTACGCAAATCCTTTGACAAAACTTTACTCCCATTGACCGACTCTTTACCGCCTTTTCCCCGTCACCCGTGTTCCTATCAATGCAGGCAAATTCCGGGAGGATCCGGAAGAATCCAGGAGTCACTATGAAATCGTTTCGTTATCGTTTGCTGGTCGCCGCGTTAGCCGTTTTATTCGGCAGCGTCATTGCCAAGTCGCAGACCACTGACGCCCCACCGCCCCCGCCGATGCACGGCCATCACGAATTCGGCATGGGCGGTCCTAGGATGGGATTTTTCGCTAGACAGCTGAATCTCACCGATGACCAGAAGACCCAGATGAAGGCCATCATGCAAAAAGAGCATCCCACTATGAAGCCGCTCATGCAGCAGGAGCGCCAGTTCGATCAGCAACTTCGCCAGTACGTCGAAGGTCCGTACGATGCGACGAAAGTCCAGGCCCTGGCCGCGCAGAAGGCGCAGATCCAGGCTCAAATCACGGTCAACGAGACGCGCATTCACAACGAGCTGTACCAGTTACTGACTCCGGACCAGCAGGCGCAACTCAAGCAGATGCAGACCAACCACGAAGCGCGCATGCAGAAACACATGAATGAGGCGCCTCCCGCTTCCCCTGCACAATAGCGGAGCCGGAATGCGCTCGTGGTCGAGACGTCCGGCTTGAGGCGCTCTGGCCCGCCTCGAGCCGGAAACAGAAACTGAATAACGGATCAATCCCATGACCATCAGTGATTCGTTTCTCTCCAACGCCGCAATACTGTTCTTCGCCCTTTGGACCGCAGTGGTCACCGCAGTCAGTGTCGTTGCCTTCGGTCGCGATGTGGTCCCGCGAAGAGTGCACGTCAGTCCAGCTCCGAAAGCCCAGCGCCCGAAACACTCGCAGACCATGCGGTCCAGCACACCCTAGCTCTCTCGCGAAATACCTTCGCCCCGACGGCCGTGACCGTCACGTGGGGACATGTTCCCGACCAATACTGAAGTATTTACTTGACAATCGTCCTCCCTTGTACAATACTGAAGTTGTTGCTTCAGTATTAATCAACGAAGGAGGAACCCATGCCAGAGCCATCCGTCATCCACAACACATTCGTCATCGAGCGCAGTTTTCCCAAGCGCCCAGAACGCGTATTCGCCGCCTTTGCCGATCCTGCCAAGAAACGACGCTGGTTCGCTGGCGAAGGCAGCCACGAGATCGACGAGTTCCAGTCGGACTTCCGGGTCGGCGGCGCCGAGCATCTCCGTTACCGCCTGGGCAAAGACACGCCCTTCCCGGGTGCCGCGCTTATCAACGATTCGCGGTATCAGGACATTGTGCCCAACCGCCGCATCGTCGCCGCCTCCACCATGGACCTCGCCGACAAACGCATTTCCGCCTCGCTGGTCACCTTCGAGTTGTTGCCCACGGATAAAGGCACGGACCTGATCTTCACCCATCAGGGAACGTTCTTCGAGGGCTCCGGCGGCCCGCAAATTCGAGAAGAGGGATGGCGCAAGTTACTCGACAGGTTAGCGGCCGAAGTCGATGGCTAGCGGTCAACCGAAAACACGACAGGAGCACGCCCATGAACAACGCGCTACAGGCAGTTTCGATCCCAGAGATGGCTGTACTGGCAAGCCTCGGCCCGAAGGCTTGCCAAGCGACCTCCCTCGCCGCCGACATTCAGAACACGCTGGTTCCCACACTCACTTACCAAACTGCAGATCTGCAAGCTCACGGGCAAAGCCTCCCGAAAGATGAAGTTGGTGGAGACCTGGTCGACCTGCTGGCCGATGGTCGCGACGTGATCGCCTATGTGGCGGACGTATCCGGTCATGGCCTCCGCGCCGGCGTTCTGATGGGAATGATCAAAACCGCCATACGCTACGGTTGGATGCTCCGCCAACCCGTGGTCAAACTTTTGCAAGACATCAACCGCGTGCTTCCCCCGATCAAGCAGCCGAACATGTTCGCCACGCTGTCGGCGCTGCGCTTCGATGGCTCGAATGAAGTCGAATACATCTCCGCCGGACACGGGCCGCTCCTGCACTACCGGCGAAAAAATCGAAATGTCGTCCGTTACTCCACCGCGCAATTTCCCCTGGGACTTTTCGACAGCGCTGATTACGTGACCCAGCGCATCGCCTGCGAGCCTGGAGATATTTTTGCGCTGGTGACCGACGGAGTTCTCGAAGCCGGCCTCGACCACGACCCTGAACTCGGCTTCGAATGCCTCGCCCAGCTCCTTTGCCAGCGTGCCGACCGTCCGCTATCAGAGATCGTGGAGGCGATTTACAGCGACCTCCGGCAACAGGGACCACAGCACGATGACCAGACGGTCCTGTTAGTGCGCGCGTTAGAGCCGCACGAAACCCAAGCCAACCAGCAAGACAGCGCATCCTGCCAGCACAATGAGAGCGTCGACCATGCTCCGCGCCTCGAAGCAAGGTGGCAGAAACTGCTCGACGATCTGGCCGCAGAATTGGCCAGCGATTGATTCCGCAAGACCAGCGAGGCCAATGAATGCAGGGGCGCTGTAACGTGGAGTTAAGGAATGGAGAAACTGTCGAATGGATGATGTAAGCAGGGAGCGAATGGGAAAGCCGCAAGTCGATATCGGCCGGATCTTTCACGCCCTCGGCGACCCCACGCGTCGCGCCATCGTAGAAAGGCTCAGCCAGCGTCCCCACTCCGTCTCGAGCCTGGCGGCCCCGCTGAACATCACGCTCACCGCAGTCGGACAACATCTGCAACTGCTCGAAGAGAGTGGACTGGTCCACACCGAAAAGACGGGAAGAGTGCGGACCTGTAGCCTGGAGCCAGCGGGTTTCTCCGTTCTCGAACGCTGGATTCAGGATCGCCGCTCCATGTGGGAGCAAAGGCTTGATCGCCTGGGTGATTTGCTGGCGGAAGCGGATGAAGACTGAGCCAGTCGTGGAATCGACCTTTCCGCCAGAAGTTGTTAGCGGAGACCGCAACCGCCAAGTCCGCCTTAGCCGTTCAATCTACTGCGGAATAACGGCCTTGCTTTTGATTGGCGAGTCACCCGCGGCTACGGTCTGAAAGGTTCCGATGCCGCCGACTTCTTCGCCGGCATTGAGCACGCGAAAGTAATATCGAGTATTGGGCGTTAAGCCGTCGAGCCGCACATGATGATTGCGCCCGTCATTGCTCTCGGTCGCCTCTTTCGTTTGCGTCATCTTGCTCGGGTCAGTGCCGTATCGCAGAGTCATAGTCCCGGGTACGCGGGTTGACCATCCGATCGTGCAGGCCGAATCGGAGATGTACTCAGCCACCGGCCCATTGATGATCTGCTGGTCCTCAGGCGGCGTCGCCGAACTCTGTCCAGCCGTGCTGCCAGTTTTACTCTGCCCTGCCGCGAAACAAAGCGCAAAAACACTGATAAACAGGAACGCTAGCGATAGTTTCATCTTAGCCTCCATGGAATGGCGAGTGGCGATGAAATGCCAGAGAAGCTACGTAGAGATGCGCGAACCGCAGATAAAGTTGGCGGGTTTGTATAAGGCAAGAGGCGGCCAGCCTTCGCTGAAACCAAAACATCAACCGAGAACTCACGTTGGGATTGGCACAGCAAACGGGGGCACTTCAGCAGCAGCAACATTATTACAATGCTGTTTTATGGCGTTTAGCTCTTTCCCATTTGGCTATTTAGTTCTTAAATCCAGTTAATGATCAAGAGTGTAAAGGACGAGAAAAGACCAATGGCAGCCCCCTTCCCCAACCCGACACAATGCTGCGGTCCCACACCGCCGCCCGGCATCTTGTCGAAAAACTCCAGAACACTTACGAACCACAGAGGGCACTGAGGAACACGGAGGAAGATTTCAGATTGTTCTACTCGTCAATCGAACGAGCAATCTGAAATCTAAAATCTGCAATCTAAAATCAGTTTCCCGGCTTCCAGCGCAACACTGGCTTGCGAGCCGCGGCGGTTTCGTCCAGACGCGAGACCCGGGTGGAGTGCGGGGCATCGAGCACGGTCTGCGGATCCTCTTCCACTTCTTCCGCGATCGACTTCATCGCTTCGACAAACAGGTCCATCTCTTCCTTTGATTCGCTTTCCGTAGGCTCGATCATGAGCGCGCCAGGCACGATCAGCGGAAACGCCGTCGTGTACGGATGGAATCCATAATCGATCAGACGCTTGGCAATGTCCATGGTGCGCACGCCTTTTTTCAGTTGCAGCTTGTCGCTGAAGACCACTTCGTGCATCGTCGGCGTCGAATACGGCAGATCGTAGGTGCCTTCAAGACCTTTGCGAATGTAGTTGGCGTTAAGAACTGCGTCTTCGGTGGTCTGGCGCAGGCCATCGGGGCCGTTCGCCTGAATGTAAGCCAGGGCACGCACGAACATGCCAAAGTTGCCGTAGAAGGCGCGCACGCGGCCCACGGTTTGCGGGCGGTTGTAGTCGAATCCCAAAGTTCCGTCTGCGTGCGTGATCACCACGGGCGCCGGCAAAAACGGCTCCAGAGCTTTCTTGACGGCGACGGGGCCTGAGCCCGGACCGCCTCCGCCGTGCGGCGTGGAGAAAGTCTTGTGCAGGTTCAGGTGCATCACATCGACGCCGAAGTCGCCGGGGCGCACCTTGCCGACGAGCGCATTCATATTGGCGCCGTCCATGTAGAGCAGACCGCCTTTGGCATGCAGGATGTCAGCGATTTTGTGAATCTGCTGCTCGAACACACCCAGAGTATTTGGATTCGTGAGCATCAGCGCCGCAACATCCTCGTTCATTTGCGCTTCGAGTGCGGCAATGTCGACCATGCCCCGCGAATCCGATTTCAGATTCTCGACCGCATAGTTCACCATGGCGGCCGTGGCGGGATTCGTTCCGTGCGCGGAATCAGGAATCAGAATTTTCTTTCGCGCGTTACCTTTGGACTGGTGATAGGCGCGAACCATGAGCAGGCCAGTCATCTCGCCATGAGCGCCGGCGGCAGGCTGCATCGTGATCGCATCCATTCCGGTGATTTCGATCAGCTGCTCGCTCAGCGTTTTAATAATGTGCAGCGCGCCTTGGGAAATTTTCTCGGGCTGGTAGGGATGCCCGTTCGCGATTCCCTCGACCCGCGCGACAGCCTCGTTCACCCGCGGGTTGTATTTCATGGTGCACGAGCCCAGTGGGTACATGCCGAGATCGATCGCGTAGTTCCACGTAGACATCCGTGTGAAGTGGCGGATGATTTCGATCTCGCTCACTTCGGGCATGTTGCCGAGATCTTTTCTCTCGGAAGCACCTAAAAGCTTGGCGGTGTCGACTTCCGGCACGTCGAGGGGAGGCAACTTCCAGGCCGCCTTGCCGGCGGACGACTTCTCGAAAATCAGTCCTTCATTCTGATTGACGTGACGCGTGGCTTTGCGAGTAATATGCTTCATCGCGTCACCTCCGCCACATCCTCTTCCTTGGAAGACCGCACCGAACGCTCACTCTCGGCGACTAAGCCCACGGCCGTATCGATGGCGGTGCGAGTGGTTAGCTCAGTGCAGCACCACAAGGCAGCGTTCCCCAGTTCGGGATAAAACTTCTTCAGAGGCAAGCCGCCGACCATCTTGTGTCCCAGCAGTCGGCCGTTGATGGCGTAAGGATCTTCGCTGGTCTGCACCACAAACTCATTGAAACGTGGCGTTGCACTGAACAGCACTTTGCCATGCTTCGCGAACTGCCCGGCCGCGTAGGTGGTCTTCGCGAGATTCTGTTTGGCTAGTTCTCTCAGGCCGACTTTGCCGTAGACCGTCATGAAGATGTTGACCATCAGCGCGACCAGGGCCTGGTTGGTGCAGATGTTCGAGGTCGCCTTCTCGCGGCGGATGTGCTGCTCGCGCGTGGCAAGGGTTAACACGAATCCGCGCTTGCCTTGCTTGTCGACGGTCTGTCCCACCAAACGCCCCGGCATTTGCCGCACATATTTCTCGCGCGTGGCAATGACGCCGCAGTACGGCCCACCGAAGCCGAGCGGGACACCGAACGACTGCGCTTCCATCGCGATGACGTCGGCCTGGCGAGGCGGTTCCACAATTCCCAGGGAAACCGCTTCCGCGATCGAGACCACGAGCATCGCGCCGTGTTTGTGCGCGATTTCGGCAATTGCTCCGGCGTCCTCAATCGTGCCGAAGAAATTAGGCGACTGGATCAGCACGCATGCGGTTTCAGGAGTGATCAACTTTTCGAGTTCTTTCAGGTTCACCCGGCCATCGTCGCCGAAATTCGCAGTCGAGAGCGGCATGCCCTGATGCGTAGCATACGTCGCCAGGACTTCGCGATACTCCGGATGCAGGCTGCGTGCTACCACCACCGATCGCCGGCCAGTCAGGCGAACCGCCATCATCACGGCTTCGGCAGCGGCCGTCGACCCGTCATACATTGACGCGTTCGCCACTTCCATGCCGGTCAGTTCACAGATCATGGTCTGAAATTCGAAAATGGATTGCAACGTGCCTTGGGAAATTTCCGCCTGGTAGGGCGTGTAGGCTGTCAGAAACTCGCCCCGCGAAATCAGCGATTCGATAATGACCGGGCGGTAATGAGAGTAGGCGCCCGCACCGAGAAAGCTGGTGTAACCGTCGCCGTTCTCGCGTGAACGCTGACGGAAGAAGTCAACAATTTCCGATTCCGCCATCTGGCGCGGGATATCGAGGTCGCGGGTCAGCCGATATTCGGCGGGAATCGGCGCAAACAGATCGTCGACCGAGCGGAGTCCAATGGACTTCAGCATGGCTTCGCGGTCGGCTGGAGATTTGGGTAGATAGCGCATAGGAAATTCTTTAGATGTCGCTCAATGTCATTTCGATTGCGGCGACTCGCCGGCGTTCAAAGCCTAAACCGCGAAGGACACGAAGGGGAGATGTCAGTGTCCTGCCTCCTCTGCTACAAATTTTTCATAGTCCGCGGCAGAGAGCAGGCGATCGAGTTCGCTGGTATTCTTCAGCGTGATTTTCACCATCCATGAACCATGCGCATCTTTGTTGACGTTCTCCGGCGATGTGGCCAGGTCCGCGTTGACCTCGGTAACGCTGCCCGACGCTGGCGCGAACAGATCTGAAACCGCTTTCACCGACTCGACCGTGCCAAACGGTTTGCCGGCGGTGAGTTCGGCGCCTACCTTCGGGGTCTCGACGAACACGATGTCCCCGAGCGACTGCTGCGCGTGGTCGGTAATGCCGATGGTGCCGGTGGTTCCGTTCACCTGAATCCACTCGTGCTCTTTCGTATATTTGCGATCCGTTGGATACGCCATAATTGCGTCTAGCTCCAATCTTAGTAGCGCCGTTCCTGGTAGCGCCGCCATCCCGGCGGCTGTCGTGGCGGCGCTACGTCTTACTTTTAGGCCGCTTATAAAAAGGCGTCGGGACTACTACCGCGCCCACGCCCTGCCCTCGAATCTCTACTTTTACTGCCGTACCCACCGCAGCCAATTCCACCGGTACGTAGGCGAGCGCAATATTCTTTTTGAGGTACGGTGCAGGCGATCCGCTAGTCACATATCCCACTTCCCGACCGCCGGAGTCGAGCACCTTGTATCCATCACGAGCGATGCCGCGTTCCGTCATCTCCAGACCCACCAGAGTTCGCTTGATGCCGGCAGCTTTCGCTTTTTCCAGAGCGGATCGGCCGATGAACTCCGGCTTTTCCATTTTGCAGAAGCGATCGAGCCCTGCCTCCCAGACATTAATGGTATCGGAAATTTCGTGTCCGTAGAGCGGAAGCTTGCCTTCGAGCCGCAACGTGTTGCGCGCGCCCAGGCCGCAAGGCACGACGCCGAATTCCTTGCCCGCAGCCAGAACTTCGTTCCATACGCGGGCGCTGGTCGCTTCGTCGGCTGGGACGTAAATCTCGAAACCATCCTCGGCGGTGTAGCCGGTGCGTCCCATAAGAATATTGTCCAGGCCGCATAGCTTGCCTCGCGTTACCCAATAAAACTTCACCGCGCTCAGATCGGCGTCCGTCAGCTTCTGCAGCAGGTTCACGCCTTTCGGTCCCTGAATGGCAATCTGAGTGAAGTCGTCCGAAAGATTTTCAACTGCGCAGTCGAACCGGCGCGTATTCTCGCGCACCCAGTTGAAATCTTTTTCCCGCGTTCCGGCGTTGATGACCAGAAGATACTCGTCCTCGCCGAGGCGATGCACAATCACATCGTCGACAAACGTGCCTTCGGGATAGAGCAACGCGGAGTACTGCGCCTGACCGATGGCGAGCCGCGACGCGTCGTTCATGGAAATGTGCTGCACCGCGGCCAAGGCCTGCGGCCCGGCGAGGCGAATGTCGCCCATGTGGCTGACGTCGAAGATGCCCACGCCGGTGCGCACCGCCATGTGTTCGTTGATGATTCCCCCGCCCAGCGAGGCAGGATACTCCACAGGCATGTCCCAGCCGTTGAACTCCACCATCTTCGCGCCCATCTGGCGATGGACGGCGTTCAGAGCAGTTTTGCGGATGTTGCTTGTGACGCCGGCAGGCGTCGCCTCAACCGAAGACAAGATAGACCTCAATCAGCGGGCAGTGGCCGGCCTGCTGGGATAGGTGTGACTGACTACCGTATCACGCGCTTTTTCTGCGGGTCAAACCGAGAGGAGCAATAACCACAGAGGGCACAGAGGGGCACGGAAGAATTGTTTGTTTTCCTCTGTGATCTCTGTGACCTCTGTGGTTGCGATTTTGCTTAGCGCCCGAACTGTACGGTGACGCGCGCTCCGGCAGGGACGTGCGTTCCGGGGGCGGGGGTTTGCTGCCGGGCTACGCCACTGCCTACGGCGTCCAGTTCCAGACCGATGTCCTGGGCGGTTTCCACGGCACCGCGCACCGTCTTGCCTACGAATGATGGGACTTCGATTCCGCCTTGCTCTACATCGAGAACAACCGTTCCGCTGGCCGGCAACCTTGTTGGCGCATCTGAGGTTTTCGCAGGAACTTCCTGGATCGAAGCCGCGGGTGGCGACACAGGCTCACGCACTGCCGCTTGCACCACGTTTCCATTGCTGCCGGCATTCGCGGGCGAGAGCGCCCGCGCCACACCAGACTTCGCTTCGGCCGAATCGGCATTCACTTCGGCGGTCTCTAGCGTTTCTCCAGGATGATCGGGAGTGCCTTCTTCCAGATCTTTGTCTTTCATCTTCGCGAGCAATAACTGATGCTGCGGGGCCAGTGGCAGATCGTGCGGCACGTGCAGATATTCAAGCACCTGCTGCGAAATGCGGCGGAAGACCGGCGCGGAAACCTGGCCGCCCTGGTGGAGTCCAACGGCCGAATCCAGGATCACCGCGACTACGATCTGCGGATTGTTTACCGGAGCGAAGCCGGCGAACGATCCAATGTATTTGGTCTTCGAATAAACCCCCGTAGCGGGATCAACTTTTTGCGCGGTGCCGGTCTTCCCCGCCGAGCTGTAGCCTTCGAGGATGGCTTTGCGACCCGTGCCCTCGAGCACGACCTTCTGCATCATCGCGCGCATCTCGGCGGCGGTATAGGACGAAATCACGCGGTGCGCTGGCCCGGAATGGAAGGCTACGGTCTGCGGCGTGCCGCGCGGCTGCACACTTCCCGTGACGATTCGCGGCGCCACCCACACGCCATCGTTGGCGAAAGTGGAGATCAGTCCGGCAAGCTGAATCGGCGAAATGCCAATCTCCTGGCCCATCGAGATCGCGGCGATCGATACTTTGGACCAGCGGCTGGGAGGCTTCGTCAGGCCGCGTGTTTCGCCGGGCAGTTCGATTCCCGTCTGCTGCCCGAAGCCGTAGGCGCGAATGTATTTGTAGAAACGGTCTTCGCCCAAGCGCAACGCAATCTTGATCGCGCCCACATCGCTGGACTCCGCGAGCACGCCCCACACCGGCAGCAAGCCGTGCGGCTTCGAGTCGCGGATGCGCATGCCGTTGTAGACGATCGCGCCCATCTGGCAGTCGAAGATTTCATTCGGGTTCGTGATTTTCTCTTCAAGCGCGGCCGAGATGGTCACCAGCTTGAACGTCGATCCGGGTTCGTAGACGTAACTTACCGCACGGTTGGTCAGCGCGCCGGGCGTGATTTGCTTCCGCAGATTGGGATTGAACGTAGGCCGGTTCGCCAGTGCCAGGATCTCTCCCGTGTGCGGGTTCTCCACAATGACTGTGCCGGCAATCGCCTGCGTGTCGTGAATCGCCTGGTCGAGTTCCTTTTCGGCGATGTACTGAATGTTTTTGTCGACCGTCAAGACCAGGTTGTCGCCCGGGTCGGGCTGAGTCTCAACATCAGAGAACCACTGCCTGCGCGCGTCGACCGAGATGAACATTTTTCCGGGGCGTCCGCGAAGCTGGTCGTCGAACTCGTGCTCGATGCCGCTTTGGCCGGAGTCCTCCATGCCGACGGAGCCGAGCACCTGTGCGGCCAGGTCGCGCGCGGGATAAAAGCGCTTCGGTTCTTTTTGGAAATGAATGCCCTGCAGCTTCAGCGAATTGATCCGTTGGATGGTTTCATCGTTGGCTTTGCGCGCCACCCAGCAGAAAGTTTTGTGGGCGCGACAATCCGCCAGCACTACGTTGTAATCGTCGCCGGTGATGCGGGTGATCAGAGAAACCGCGGTAGGAAGATCCCTAACTTCCGTGGGCACGGCAAACGCTGAATCGACCAGCACCGACATGGCTAACTCGCGTCCGGCGCGATCGTAGATCACCCCGCGCTTCGCGGCCAGCGGGATGGCGCGCTGCTGCTGATGTCCGGCCTGCTTGACGAACTTGCCGTAGCTGAAGATTTGCAGGAAAACCAGGCGGCCGCAGATGGCGACGCACCAGAAGACGAGCATGGCGCTCAGCAGGTAGAGGCGGGAATTCTTGCCGAGGTTGGGACCCGAGGCCATAGGCTCACGATCAGTGCGTCGTCATCTAGTAGTGCGTTGTCATCTAGTGCTTTGTCATCCTGAGGGCCGCGGTTTTGGCGGACCGAAGGACCTATGTACTCTTCGGCCCGGTGATGCTGCCGGCGGAATGCATAGGTCCTTCGCTTCGCTCAGGATGACATTGTTTAGAACTATCTCAGACAAACATGGCGGCCCACTTACAGACAGGCCGCCGCCAAAATGCAGCCGAGCTTCGCTCGGCGGGCGGACGAATGCGTCCGCCGCTACGCAATGAACTTACTGACCCGGGATCACCGTCACCGGAGCGGCACTCGCCATCACCGGGCCTTGAGCATCGGCTGAAGTCGCGTCCATGCGAATCACTTGCCCCGGTTCCGGCGGGACCAGGCCGATGCGCCGCGCCAGCACATCAATGCGTTCGGGATCGCGTAGCGACGCATCTTCCAGGCGCAGCGCGTGGTTCATCTCTGTTTTTTCGTTGAGTTCGCGCTTGGCCGACTCGATCTGGTAGCCGTACTCGATAGCCTTGAAGTGCTGCCACGCATAAGTAAAGACCAGCAGGAACAGGCAAGCCAGCGCAGTGCCAAACTGCTTCATCTCGCGGGTGCGCCGAGAGTCTTCCACCTTGACCAGACGGGAATTGTCGATCGCCTTGGCGAAGTAGATCTCGGGCGTGCCTGTCCAAATTGAAGGACGCCCTGCCACCGGAATCGTGCCGCGAAATGTTGCCGCCGCTGCTGCCATTTAAGCCGCTCCCATGAAAACCTGGTCACCCTGCGCCATTGGAATCTGCATGGCAAAGATCGCATGCAGCTCTTGCTCCATTGCAATCTGTCGCGCCTTCTCCTCGGCTCGCTCCACCGTTGCCATCAAGTCCGTGATCGTTGATCCTGTGTGCATTTCCCGTACCTCAGTTTGGATTCCTACCACGGAACCCGTTTCTCTGCAGCGCCGCCGTCCCGGCGGCTGTCGTGGCGGCGTCCTCGCCACCACTGCGAGGGCGAGACGCCCTCGCGACAGCCGGCAAGATGCCGGCGCTACCTGGCGGATCTTTGTCCGCCTTTTACCTGAAACTTAGGGCCCGGCACGCCATTACAGCTGTGCCGGGAACTCCGGCAGTTTTTCCGGAGCCAAACTCTTTATGTGGGGACAGCCGCCCTCGGCTGTCCCGCGAGCGCAGCTCGCGCCTTTAAACTTTTTCCGCTGCTCGCAATTTCGCGCTGCGGGCCCGCGGGTTGCGATCGCTTTCTAATTCAGTTGCCGTTACCGGCTTCCTGGTTAGCACTCGAAAGTGCTTGTCCTTTGTCGCAGCCTCGCGGAAGGCATCCTTTACGATGCGGTCTTCCAACGAATGAAAACTGATCACCACCACTCTTCCTCCTGGCTTCAGAATCCGGGGCGCCGCTTCCAGCAGCGCCTTCAGATCGTCCAGTTCGCGGTTTACGAAGATTCGAAGAGCTTGAAAGGTTCTGGTCGCCGGATGAATCCTACGTTCTGCCTGATTCATTGGCCGGGCCGCGGCTGATATGACATCCGCAAGATGTGCGGTAGATCGTATCGGCCGCGACCGGCAAATGGCTCTGGCGATTCTCCGCGACCTCCTTTCCTCTCCGAATTCGTAAATCACATCGGCAAGCTGTCGCTCGTCGAGGTGGTTTACCACTTGTTCGGCGGTACGCTCCGATCGCGGGTCCATCCGCATGTCGAGCGGTCCATCCGCCTGAAAACTAAATCCGCGCGCCGCGTCGTCCAACTGCAGGCTGCTCACTCCGATGTCGGCCAGGATGCCGTCGATAGTCCCGGGTCGCTGGCCCTCGGCAATTTCTGCAAAGGACCGATGCAGCAGAGTGATCGTCGGCCAATCTTCTCCAACCTTGTCATCCCGAGCGGAGCGTTCTGATTCGCTTGGCGAATCGGAACGCGCAGTCGAGGGACCTTGGGTCAGCCTTTCGCCTGCAATCTTCAGCGCGGCAGGATCCTTATCGAGCCCAATCAAATGTCCCGGTGCGCCGAGGCGTTTTGCGATTTCGTAACTGTGTCCGCCCAAACCCACCGTGGCGTCGATATAGGTCCCACCCCGCCGCACGGCTAAAAAGTCGATCGCTTCTTTTAAAAGAACGGGAACATGGATCGCTCTTCCACCACCATGCCCAACCCCCTGAGGGGTGTCTGCTGATTCCCCGCCCACTAGATGCCCAGCTCGTCGAGCGTCTTCTCATCGTCAGGCGTGAACTTTTCTTCCTCGATCTCGCGCTTGAACAACTCCAGGTTCCTGACCACGAGAAACGTCAAATGTCCCAGAACCGCTACCTCGCCCTTGATCTGCCCGGTCTCGCGCAACAACTGCGGCAGCAGCAGGCGCCCCTGCCCGTCCATCTCGACCTGCTGCCCGTAGTAGTTGGTCCGGTCCAGAAACTTTTTCTTCGTAGGATTGAAGTTGGAGAGCCCCGCCAGCTTCTGCTCGATCCGCTCCCATTCCTCGAAGGGATATACTTGAGCAACCTTTCCATCCAAACTTGTGATGTAGAATTGCTGACCGTATTTCTCGTCGATCACCCGCTTGAACTCGGCCGGGATCTTGAGGCGTCCTTTTTCGTCGACCCGAGTTGGATGATTGCCGCGAAACATAGTGAAGGCCCCTATGCGGGCCAGCGCCCCGAACCGGGGTCCTTCTGTGAGCCGCCACTACAGCAACGAGGGAGGTCAAAGCAGTGCAAAGATTGGTAAAGGTCGGGCGATTCGGGCTGTCCGTATTGCTCTTGGGTCGGTCTTCCACCGGCTCCTCGTTTTCAGCTCGTGCGTCCCACGATCTTAACGGTCTCTACCACTTCGTACCACTTTGTACCACATCTTAGCTGTAAGTCTTTTATTGTCAAGCACAAACTTGACGGTCGCCGACCCACTTGGACATCGATTTGGGAAACTACGAAGGCTTGTGGTTAACCATTCGAAGGACCACTAGGGGTTGGGTTTATGGCTTTGGTTCTTTCGCTATTCTTTCGCTCAGATTTTTCTTGACCTCAGCCACTGGCGCGGATTTTCTTGTGGAAATCGCAAGCCCGACTCTTCAGTCCATGTGAATTTGGAGTTTTTGAAAGCCTGTCATGCTGAGCGAAGCGGGAAGAAGAGCGCAGCGATCCTTACCGCGCAGCCGAAGCATCCCTACCTAACCTAAGTTCCATTAGCTCGATCTGGCCTTCGACTGTGATCTCGGGAGGAAAAAGACTGCCGCGGGTAGGGATGCTTCGACTCCGAACGAGCCTCGCGTTCCGCTCCGCTCGTTCTCGCTCAGCACGACAATTAATGCGGGTTCGTAGTTAGGATGACAGTATCCATGCTTCATCGACTGGAATTCGAGCAGTGGGTTCCCTTCCCGATCGAGCGCGTATTTGCGTTTTTCTCGAATCCGGAAAACCTGCCGCGGATCATGCCCGCCTCCAGCCGCACGAAGCTGATCGCGCTGAATCGCATGCCAGTGCCGAATCCGCCACCGGGGATAGCCGCCGACCGGGCTGCCGGTGTGGACTCAACGATCGTCACGTCATTTCGCGTGTTCCCTTTTCTGCCGGTGCGGGCGCGATGGATCGCTCGCATCACCGAATTCGAATGGAACCATTACTTCGCCGATGTGCAGGATCGCGGTCCTTTTAAAAGTTGGCATCATCGCCACGAATTCCAAGCGGAAACTCGCGACGGCGTCACCGGGACGCTGGTGCGTGACCGCATCGAATATGAAGTTGGCTTCGGATTTCTGGGCACGATCGCGAATGCGATCTTCGTCCGCCGCCAGATGCAGAATACCTTCGCCCAGCGGCAGCAAGTCCTGCCGAGACTGCTGTCGCAACTCACGTAGCGACAGCCGCCTCGGCTGTCGGACCGCGAATTACCGTGGCCGCATTCAAAGCGTCATCTCGCTCGCAACTATTTTGGTGTACACTGCGCGCATCTCGTCCCAGGGCCCCGTTCACAAATCAAGTTCACAGGAGGCGCTGCATGGCACTCAATCGAGGAAGAATCTGGTTGGGCGGTTTGGCCGGAGGCGTGGTGTGGAACGCGTGGAGTTTTTTTATTTACCGGTTCATCACCAGTGGTCGCTACGTGGCGGCTCAGAATGCCGGCCTGTTCTTGAAGACGCCGCGCTATCCCTACTTTACAGCGCAATGGATCGTGCTTCTGTTTCTTTTGGCGATCGCGGTGGCCCATCTCTATGCCTGGGCGCGACAGGGCCTGGGGCCCGGTCCCGGCGCGGCGCTGAAAGTTGGCTTTCTCGCTGGATTCTTCGCGGGCTTTCCGAGCAACTTCGCGGAGGCCACATGGTCGCCGGTCGGACGCGGGCTGCCCTTTGGCCAGATGGTCGAAATGTGGCTGGGCGCGATCCTCGCTTCGATGGTTGCAGGTTGGCTCTACAAAGAATGAGCTGGGACTTTCGGGAGAAACCAGAACTGTGCCATCGCTGGTGAAAGCGACTGCGACCGTCTGCCTTCTGGGGATGATCCTTCTCGCAGGTTCCGCGAGTGCGAACCGGCAGGCGGAGTCGTCCGCGCACTTGCCTTTTGCTTATGCGCAATACGGCTGCGCGCCGACCGATGCGCTCGCCCTCGATTTCTACTTCACCGCCAACCAGAGCGAGTGCGGCAAGATCAGCGAACCTTACGTCAAGATTTCGATTTGGAAAAACCTTCCCAAGTCGGCTCCGTATTCCATTGAAGTGCGTGCAACCGAGGTTGGGGCGATCCGTTGCCTGAGAGCGGGAGCATGCGAGGCGGCGACTGCCGGGAGCCTGCACCTCGACAAGTTCATCGACGAGAAGATTTCCGCCGGGGAATACGAACTTCACTTCCGGGACGGCAGCGTGGAAAAGGGCAGCTTCGATGCGACCTGGTGTCACATCAGGTTTGTGTGCGGTTAGTCTGGCACTCCTGGAAGCCTCTCACTTCGCCGGTTCCACGAACACGGCCGTGCCGTACGCAAGCACTTCCGTGACGCCCTGCATGACTTCAGTCGCGTCATAGCGCGCGCCGACCACAGCGTTTCCTCCCAGTTCGGCGGCATGCACCAGCATCAGGTCGAAGGCTTCCGCACGCGTCTTCTCGCACAGATTGGTGAGCAGCGTGATGTTGCCGCCGACCAGCGTTTGCAGGCCGGCGCCGATGGTTCCGAAAATCGAGCGCGAGCGCACCACGATGCCGCGCACCACGCCCAGCGTGCGCGTCACGCGGAAGCCGTCGAGTTCAAACTGCGTGGTTACCATGTTGTGAGCCACCATCCTGCCAGCGCTGTAGCCAGTTGCCATTGCGAGTCCGTCCTTTTGATGCCAGTAACTATAGCGCAGAGTTCGAACCTCGAATGCCAGACCTCAGACTTTGGACCCTCGGGAGGCCGAAGTCTGATTTGATTTATGTGGGGACAGCCGCCCTCGGCTGTCCAGTCGAGTGAAGCTCGACAAGGGTGGAGGTAAAGTCAAAAGTCAAAAGTATGAAGTTAGAAGTCCGAGGTCCGAAGTCCATTTTGCGTTTGTCATTCCAGTTCCGCGGTGATAAAAAATTCCTGCGATGACATGTCATACTCGACGCGAAGCACATTCGGCTTGCAGCAGACCTGGCAGTCTTCAACGTAACTTTGGCGTCGTCCGGCAGATTCATCCACCGAAGTTGAGTTCCATTCTCCGCAAGCCGCGCATTGGAATCCGGATTCCAAAGTGGAAAAAGCTTACCGCAATGAGCGTGATAGAGATTTATCGCCAACTGGAGCGTCTGACAGATCGGCAAGTTCCGACCCTTCATTGATGGGGATAACGCTTGAAACCCAGCGTCGCACTTCCACGAGATGGAACCCGAGGGACGGATTAACGAGACGGGAGGCAGTCGTTCATTGTTTTGTCGTCGCCGGTGGCGCCTTCCTGCTTGTTCGTATGCTCCTTCATCCAATGCCTCAGCGGATCAAGAACCTTGCCGCCGCTGACGCGATAGGTTGTGTTGCTCATGCCTCCGACTCTTCCAGGATTGCCGCGTGTGTTGAACTCGCTCATGAAGCTGAGGTGCTGCAAAGCTTTTTCCCGGGCGATCCATACGTTAGTCACCTCGGCTTCCTGCGCGGCTGTGGGTTCGCCGTCATCAGAAACAGCGTTTTTCAGTTCCCTCGAATCGAGCAGAGTATTAACTTTAGTGAGCGAATCGGCACTCACACGTCCACCATAACTGTGTCCGCTGCGGGAGCCGTCGGTCTCCTGCATTCGCTTTTCGTAGTGATACGTGCCGTCAGAATAGAGGATGGTACACGTGGTTTCGAAAGTGGCAATCACTACTGAGCGGCCAGTTCCACCCAGGAACTGCGAGGACTGGAAGCGAAACAGATAGGCGGGCGTTGACCCAACGGACTCGGCGGCCGACACGGAATTCGGCGCAGGTTGGATTTCACTTCGCGCTTGCAATTCATTGTGTGGCAGGCAGCGGCTTGCCGGGCCGGGGACTTCGGTGGCTCCGGGGCGCCTCTTCTGCAGCTCTTGAAACCAGCTCAGCAAAGGGTCCAGAGAATCTTTGAAGGCTTTCCTGCTGGATGGATTTCGGAACTCGAGCAACTGCCATCCGCGGTCACGCCAGATGGCGAGATCTAGGTGGTCGAGAGTGTCGGTGAACAGGTCTGCCTTAATCTTGTCCTGCGAAATCGCCCGCAACTGCGCGTCGGCGAGAAGCGTGCGCAAACGCGCGATTTGATCCGCGTCCGTTGTTCCGTTGTACATGTCGCCCTTGGCGCGAACGAGTTTTTCCAGCCGATAGGTCCCGTCGTCGCGCACTAATGCGCACACGGCCTCGCCTTCGCGGACGCGTTCGATTCGGAGCAGCGGCTGTGGAGTCGCGGGAGCTGTCAGATTGGTTGTCGAAGGAGCTTGCGCTTCGACGATCGACCAACAGAGCACCAGAATTGCACACACACATCTGTAATCGCATAAGAGCAACCCGACAGAAACGACCAGAACTATACACGAAGCGGGCTGAAATGGATTATTTGGGCCAACTGTCGAAACCGGGCCTTAGCGCTTCTTAAAATATTGAGTCTGGCGCAATCTTTCTTAAGTTGTTGAGTCTTGGTGGAAGTGATTGATAATTCGAAGAAGGTCCTCGCAGGCCACAGGACACGCAGTTTTGTCGGGGGCGAAGCTTTCCTCAGTCTCGGCATCGATCGTCGCAGCTAGGTCCCTTTCCGGCCCCGGAAAGGGTATCCTGCGCGATGGCCGGCAGCGATTTTCGAGCTCGCTCTCGTATAAGTACTTATTTGTACGTACACACATTAAGGGCACTTGTGTGGAGCGGACGTTTGTATAGATTAGGCACTTGTGTGGAGCGGGCACTCTTGCCCGCTGCTTTTGCGACTCTGCAGGCAAGCGGGCGAGGGCGCCCGCTCTACAACCCCGGTACGGGCGGACAGCCTGGAAAATCTTTTACGAACGTGTTGCCGATGTAGCCCAAATACTCGATGCCGATCTCGCTGGTGAAATAGCCATCGGCGGTGAACTTACGCAACAGCGCGAAAAAATCGATGCCCTGGCCCAAGCTCGGATCCAGCTTCGCGTTCCTGCGATACGCGATGAGGTCGAGAATTTCTTTCTGCTGCGCCGCGGTGCAATCGAGATAGGGCTTGCCGTAGCCATCAATGCAGGTGTTGTCGAGCCACATCAATCCTCCGCCCAGAGCGACTTGATAGTCCACGTTTTCGCTGGTGATCAGGTCGATGAACTCCGGCGCGCCTGCCTCGATCGCTCCCTTCGCGTCGGCATCGGAAGGAATGATCGTCTGGCAGAGCACTTGCAGCGTCTTGTATGCGTGAGCGGAGAAGAACTTGGGCGCATAAGCTTGGTCTTCCGCCGCCGCTTTTTCCGCGCTCACCATGCGATGCGCGTATTCGGCCGCTTGCAGCGGTATCACCTGCAGCACCGAGCCAGTCACGGCGGTTAGCGTCAGCGATTTGAGAATGTCGCGTCGTGAAATCGTCATGGGTCTGCTCTACAGATTCCCTTTCTTCGCCTGGTCGAGCAAGTAATCCGAGGCACGCCAGGTCAGCGCCATAATCGTCAGCGTGGGATTCTTATCGGCGTTGGTGACAAAGCAGGCTCCATCGGTCACAAATAAATTCTTTACATCATGCGCCTGGCAGTACTGGTTCAATGCGGACGTGGCGGGATGCGCTCCCATACGAACCGTCCCCACTTCGTGGATGATCACACCGCCATCGGCAATACCGTAGGGATTCGGTCGATCGGGCCGCGCTCTCGATATGAAAGTCCCGCCGCCGGCTTCAACGATTTCGCGGTAGGTTTCCTGCATATCCTTCGCCATCTTGATTTCGTTGTCGCCCCACTTCCAGTGAAAGCGCAGCACCGGAATGCCCCACTGATCGACCGCCGAGGGATCGATTTCGCAATAACAGTTCTCGTTGGGAATCATCTCGCCGCGGCCGGAGAATCCGATGTATGTCCCGTACTTCTTCTTGCATTCCTGCTTCAGAGCGGAACCGTAACCTTCGAATTCATCGGATAGATGATGGAAGTCGCCGACGCCCGGCATGCCGCGTCCACCGCCGAACTCGGTGTGATAACCGCGAAGGAATTCATTCTTGCGGTCGAACTTCCACCACGGCAGATACATGTGCATGCCGCCAACGCCATCGTGATTGTGCGCCGCCACTTTTTCCAGCGCAGGGAAAAATCCGCCCGCGTTGCTGCCAACCGAGTCCATCAGATTGCGGCCGACGACTCCGGAGGAATTGGCCAGCCCGTCCGGAAACAGCGTGGACTTGGAGTTCAGCAGCAACCGCGCGGATTCGCAGGAACTGGCAGCGACGATGAAAGCGCGCGCGTGAATGCGCCTCTCTTCGCGCGAAGCCTTATCGATGTACGAAACCGCTTCCACCTTGCCGGCTTTGTTCACCACAAGTTCCCGCGCCATCGCTCCGGTCACCAGCGTTAGGCGTCCGGTCTTCTCCGCCGGCGGAATCATCACCTGGCTTGAACTGAAGTTCGAGGCGGTAATGCATCCCCGGCCGCATTGCGCGCAGTAGTGGCAGGCAGGACGGCCATTGTGGGGCTGGGTCAGAATCGCCAATCGCGACGGCACACACAGGATGCTCAGCTTGTCGCATGCCTTCTTGATAATCGTTTCGGTGCAGCGTGGTTTTGGCGGCGGCTGAAAAATTCCGTCGGGAGCGCTGGGAATATTTTCTTTTGTCCCGAACACGCCAATATAGGATTCGACTTTGTCGTAGTAAGGCGCGACATCTTCGTAGCTGATGGGCCAGTCGTCGCCCATGCCGTCATGCGAGCGTACTTTGAAATCCACCGGAGCCATGCGGAGGGCGATACGTCCCCAGTGGTTGGTGCGTCCGCCGACAATGCGCGAACGGAACCAGCGAAACCTTGAGCCGGGAGCGGAAATGTATGGCTCGCCTTCAATTTCCCAAGCGCCGTTAGGAGCGAGGAATTCATCGTCTAGGCCGCGGGTCGCCCGGCCTCCAACGCCAGCGCCGCGATGCGGCAAGTCGTAAGGCCAGACGTGTTCCTTGTAGTCTCTTTCGGGAACCAGTGGAGGTCCGGCCTCGAGCAGCGCCACACTCAGACCACCCTCGGTGAGCACCTTGGCCGCCGTGCCTCCCGCGGCGCCGGAGCCGATAATGCAAACGTCGTAGGTCTTGGGCGTGCGCCGAACTTGCATGAACCTCCCTTGCGACAGACTCTTGAACTCAAAACAACAAATGCAGAGTCCGTCTCTAGCCTTGACCTGGCGTGGAAACAGGCGGCACCGAACGCCTCCAAGGCAGTCGCCAGCCTTTCGGCCCGAACCGTCGCCAAAAGAAGCGCAGGACACGAACTACGACTACGACCAACACAACAATTGACAGAAACCAAACGGCAATCAATGGCAGATTGATGAAGAATGCGACGACTGAGTCGACCCAGTCTGCCAGTCCCGCAACCATTTCGCTCGCGGCGATTTTGGCCTGACGGAGCGGCCGCCAATGAATTCCCGCCACTGCGGCGTCGGCCTCGGCTCGAAGCTGAATCTCCAACGTCGACATGTCGATCTGCGCGGTGAGGAACTTCATTTCCCCCTGCATTTGTTCGATCCGGCCGCGCACGTCGGCTAGTTTTTCGGTTACATCGAGGGTGTCTTTGATGGTCGTCGCGCGTTTCAGAATCTGCAGGTATTGCGCTTCTTCGGCCTGAGCGTTGCGCAGACGGGCGTCCAGGTCGATATATTCGCGGGTTACGTCGCGCGCCTCAACGCTCTCGCGGTCTACAGTTGTGGCTAAGGCTTTGATCTGGACGATGACCGGGTCGAGGCGTGCGGCGGGAACCCGAACGGTAACCGAAGCGGAATGCCCGCCGCTATTCGTCTGCGTCGATTTCTCGACGAATCCGCCCACCCCGGTGACGATGGACCCGATTTTTGTAATTGATTGTCCAACGTCGTTGACCAGCAGATCCAGAGATCCGTTGCGGATGATCTTGCGATTATCGAGAGCGTCGGGGGACCCTTCCAACGTGAGCGCGACACTCTCGGGCGGACGGATTTGGCTCTCCGCCATATAGACTCCGCCGCCACCGTCGATCGTAGCGTAGTTCTGAATCCGCCTGGGGGCGCTGAGTCTTGAGCGCGACTCAGTGACAGGAGGTGGCGCGGCTTTCTTCTCGCAGGAAACGCTCAGGAGGCTCAGAATCGCCAATAGCGCAGCGAAACTTCGCCGGGACGCTCCCGCTCGAGGTGCGTTGATCAATTTCATTATTCGAAGCTCAACTCACCAGCGCAGCTTGCTCAGATATTCGTAGCTCTTTGTGATGCTCTCGAATGGGTTCTCGGGTTTGTCGTGTTCGACGATGTAGTGCTTGATCCCGGCCTTGTCCGACTGGGCGAAGATCTTCTTCCAGTCGATGATGCCGTCGCCAACCGAGGTCAGATCTACGGTGTCGCCGAAATTCTGGGAACCGCCCTCGGTGACTTTCGGGATCTTCTTGAGGTCTTTGACGTGGACCAGCGGGAAACGTCCGGGATCGCGATTGAAATATTTCAGAGGATCGGCTCCGGCCGCGGTAACCCAGCAGAGATCCATTTCCATCTTCACCAGCTTGGCGTCGCACAGTTTCAAGAGTTCGTCGTAGGGAAGCTTGCCGTTGACGGGAAGAAATTCGAACCAGTGATTGTGATAGGCGAACTGCATGCCGGCTTTTTTGGTCTGCTCGCCGCAACGATTGAACTTTTCGGCAGCCTGCTTCCAGATGTCGGGATTCTTGCGAATGTCCTCGGGAATCCAGGGGCAGACAATGTATTTCAGCCCAATGGTTTTGGAGTCTTCGATGACGGAGGGAAACTTGGCGTCGAGTTCGTCATATTGCACGTGCGTGGAGACTGGGTCGAGGCCGTTCTTCTCGCAGACAGCGCGCACCTGCTGGGCGGTATGGTCGAAGTATCCGGCAAATTCCACTTCCTTGTAGCCAATCTGCGCGACCTTGGCGATGGTGCCGTCGAAGTCGGTTTTCATCTGATCGCGCACTGTGTAGAGTTGCACGCCTATCTTTTCGATTTTGTGTTCGCCGGCGGCCCAGCCGAAGCGGCTGGTCAGTAGCGTGGCGGCGGTGACTGTGGTTGCGGTTTCAAGAAAGGTGCGGCGGTTCATGGCTTTCAAACTCATGAGTGCATTCCTCCGGTGGTTCCGCATCAGGGCGGAAGTGGAATCCGGGAGCATTATACGCGGGAAGGCGCTTGGCGCTTGAGAATGAAATCTTTAACCACCAAGGACACGAAGGTTCACCAAGGAAATCGATCTCATGGGTTCCTTCGTGAACCTTCGTGTCCTTCGTGGTTCCAGCATTCCCGTTCCGGAGCGATGACTGTTTCAGGGGCAGACAGCAGGCGCAAAAAAGGAGGACGCCTGGGGCAGGCGTCCTCTTGCGAGAATTTGGTTTCACGTCAGGATTTCGTGACTTGCAGATTGTTGGTCACCGAGAAAATGCCAGGAACTGTGTTGGCGCGGAGGCCAACCAGATTTTTATCGGCCTCGCTGTCCACCACTCCCTCCAGCGTCGCGCGGCCATTCTTAACGATAATTCGAATCGGCTTCTGCACGCCGAGTTCGTACTTCTGCAGCGCAGGATACTGGTAGATCGCACGGAAAAGCGCGATCCGCAGACCGTCGTCCATGGATGATGGAGGCAGCACTTCAATCTGGTTGTCAACCTTTTCGACACCTTCAATTCGTTTCACGGAATTCTCGGCGTCGGATTTCAGGACGGGCCGCACGACTTGGCCGAGCAAGGTAACGGTGGAACCGTCCACCTTAAAGGCAATGTAGTCGAACACGCCGAAGTACGGAAGCATGAGCAGTTCATGGCGGACTTCTCTGATAATCCGCTCCTGCGATTTGGCGGACTCCTGCGCTGCGCCCAGACTAAAGAGCGTGAGTACAGTGGAGAACAAAATCAACAGCCTGTGCTTCATATTCTGGTCTCTCCTTCGAACAAGATTCAACGAATTCCCAGGGTGACTAAATGGAGTCTAGCCTTGAAAAGGGTTGATTTGCGATACCGGGGATTTGGTATAAGACCGGTTCTATATTCCCGTACACTAGGCAGTCCGGGGTGCTAGATGGACATTTTCGCTCACGCTTTATGGACCACCGCCGCTGCGACCGTCGGCCGGCGAAGGCTGCATCGGCGAATCCATTTAGGCTGGGCGGCCTTCTGGGGAATCTTTCCCGACCTTTTCAGCTTTGCCATCCCGGCGGTAATCCGAATCTGGTGGTATGCAACGGGGACAACCCGGTCCTTACTGCCCGATGCCCACAGCCCGCAACACTTCCAGTTCGTCTGGCAGCTCTATCACTTCAGCCACAGCCTGCTGGTGTTCGCCGTGGTCTTTGGTCTTGTGTGGTGGCTGGCCCGTCGTTCGGTACTGGAACTGCTAGGCTGGGGTTTGCATATCCTGATCGATATCGTCACGCACCGGGGAATTTTCGCCGTCCATTTTCTGTGGCCTCTGTCCTCCTATGGATTCGAGGGCATTCGTTGGGAGAACCCCTGGTTCCTGGCCGTGAACTATGGCCTGCTGATAACCGTGTTTGGATGGATGTGGGTAAGGAGTAGAAGGGCCGATGCGCCCGTCCTCACGGAGGCAAGATCCGCGTCCGAGGAACCAGCTAGAGCGATTCCCCCGGGCTAAGGACTCAGAGATTGTTTGCGAGTTCCAGTTTCAGATCTTTCCCACCCTCGAGCAGGCGAATATCGGCGCAGTTATTCAGCACCCAGTCGGCCCCAACCCCACGTAGAGCAGATTCCTCGACAGTGGTTTTGAAGGCGATGACTCTCGCCCCCGCAGCTTTGCCGGCGCGGACTCCCGCGGGAACGTCTTCGACAACGATACATTCCGCCGGTGGAAATCCGAGGACCGAAGCGCCTTTCAGATAAGGCTCAGGGTGCGGCTTGCCATGAACAATGTCGTTGGAGGTAATAAGTTTCTTCGGCAGGGGCAGGCCGGCGGCCCGGATGCGCACCTCGGCAAGAGGACGCGTGCACGACGTAACGATGGTCCAGCGATCCTCGGGCAGGCTGGCCAACAACTCCAGCGCGCCGGGGAGCGGGACGACGCCCTCCAGGTCGGCGATTTCTCGGCGTTCGACTTCGCGGTTCTCGGCTTCATGATTGGCGTTGGGGAGAAATTCGCGAACGGTCGTGAGGCTGGGACGTCCGTGGGCCCGGGACACGACCTCCTCCGGATCGAAGCCATGTTCGATGGCCCAGCGCCGCCAAACACGGGCTACTGCGGGAGTCGAGTTAACGAGAACTCCGTCCATGTCGAACAGGAGCGCGGCGCAGTGGATTTGGGTCATAGGGCAGATCGACGCTACCGTGTCCAGCGGGCGGGATTAACCTCGGCATGGAAAGCGACTGAGCTCAAGTCAACGGTCCTTGAAGCAAGAATCGTTGTTAAGAATGTGTTGGGCCTGGCGATGGAAATATTTTTCGTATCTCCGCTTTGGAGCGATTGTAACCAAGTTCGCGTCTGAATCCGACACGGCAGTTGTATGTAGTCCAACTTTTCCCGGATGAAACGACGATGGGCGCCGCAAAGAGTTCGACTCTCGGCGACGTTCGGAACGCCTCACTGCGTTCCAGGTCCAGTCAGGACTGGACGATTTTTTCCAGCGCCACGCGGTTGCGGATCACCAGGGTCGACCCCTTGAGCTGCAGCAGCTGTTTCTTCTTGAAATCAGAAAACAGGCGGCTGACAGTTTCGCGGGTGGTTCCGATGATTTCCGCAATCTCCTCGTGGGTGAGCGTGAGCTTGACCTGCGAGGAACCGTCGTTCTGCGGCGTTTTGGTCGACCAGGACAAAAGCAGCTTGGCAAACTTTTCCGAGGGCGACGAACTGAGACCGAGAGTGCGAATCTCCTCGTACGCGGTGTAGTAGTTGCGGCTCAACTGTTCGGCGACGCGCAAGGCCACTTCCCCGTTGTCCTTCAAAAACTGAATTAAAGACTCGCGGGGAATAAAGTTGGCCTGTCCAGGCTCCATCATCTCTGCCGTAACTTCATACGGTCGGTTGGAAACCACCGAGTTGAGACCGAGAACATCTCCCGACTCGGACAGTTTGGTGATGATGGTTTTGCCTTCGCGGGAAGACGTGGAAAGCTTTGCCTTCCCGGCACAGAGTACAAAAACGCCTCGGGGTTGTTGCCCTTCAATGAAGAGCATCGCGCCCTTGGGATAAACGGCGGTGGATTTTATTTCGTTAAGGCGCTGTCCGGCTTGAACAGAAAGGTTACAAAATAGATGTTCTTCTCGCACCGGACACGTGAGGCAATTATCAAGAATATTTAGGCCATAAGGGGCGCGCACTGAGCACCTCCCTTTTGAAGTTATTGTAGCACCGCATTTTTGCTTGTGATCACCATCACGAGGCCTTGTGATTAGACGTATAGGCAATCACAGACGAACGCGGGAAACTGTGCCATCATGGGTGAGGTGTGCGGTGAAGTCGTTGCTACTTCGTTCGCTGAAGTTATGAAAAAATGTTTGCGTCGACATAGGCTGGAGGAGATTTTTTGAGCGAAGTATCGAGTGCGCCCGTGCCGTCGCCGGTCGGCAAGATTTATACTGCGCCTCCTCCTGCACGAGCGGGACTCGAGTCGCTGTTTCTGCCGCGGTCTGTTGCTGTGATTGGCGCAACCGATCGCGCCGGAACCGTCGGCAGAAGCGTCATTTCGAATCTGCTGGAAAGTAAATCTTCCCTGAAAGTCTTCGCTGTAACTCCCAGCCACGCCGAAGTTCTCGGAATCAAAACGCACAAGCGCATTGGAGATATTTCTGGGGGCGTCGACTTGGCACTGGTGGTGACGCCCGCTCAGACTGTGCCGCAACTCATCGGAGAGTGCGTGGACGCGGGCGTGAAATCAGCGGTGGTGATCTCCGCGGGTTTTCGTGAACAAGGTCACGCCGGCGCCCTGCTGGAGGAAGAAATTCAAAAGCACTTGCGCCGCGGTTCTCTGCGTTTGGTTGGACCCAATTGCATGGGATTCATGAATCCCACCATCGGACTGAACGCGACGTTCGCCAAGGCGATGCCGCAGAAGGGCAGCGTCGCGTTCCTGAGCCAGAGTGGCGCACTGCAGACTGCGATTCTCGATTGGAGCCAGCGCGAGCAGGTCGGATTCAGCGCCATCGTTTCCACCGGATCGATGCTCGACGTCGGCTGGGGCGATCTTATCTATTATTTCGGAGACGATCCGCACACCAAGAGCATTCTTCTCTACATGGAATCGGTGGGAGACGCGCGCTCATTTCTTTCCGCGGCGCGCGAAATTGCGCTGAGCAAGCCCATCATCGTGATTAAAGCTGGCCGCTCGGAGGCGGCCTCGCGGGCGGCTGCTTCGCACACTGGAGCCTTGACGGGAAGCGACGATGTGTTGGAAGCGGCATTCCGCCGCTGCGGCGTGCTGCGCGTACAAAACATCGCAGATCTTTTTTATATGGCGGAGGCGTTGAGCAAGCAGCCGCGGCCGCGTGGTCCGCACCTTACGATCGTAACCAACGCCGGTGGTCCAGGGGTCCTCGCCACCGACGCTCTCATGGCGACTGGAGGCCGGCTCACCGTTCTTTCCACCGAATCTCTGCAGCAGTTGGACAGCTTTCTCTCCCCGCACTGGAGTCACAACAATCCGCTCGATGTGCTGGCCGACGCGGACGCGGAACGCTTCGTGAAAGCGGTCGAAATCGCGTCCAAAGATCCGGCGAGCGACGGATTGCTGGCCGTCATCGCGCCCCAGGGACACGCCGATCCCACACAAGTCGCAGAGCGCATGAAACCGTTCGCCCACTCCTCGGGCAAACCGCTGCTCGCGAGTTGGATGGGCGGCGACGGAGTGGTGGAAGGAACTGCGATTCTGAATGCTGCTGGCATTCCCACATTTTCCTATCCCGACACCGCGGCGCGCGCCTTCACTTACATGTGGCGATACACCTACAACCTGCGCGGGCTTTATGAAACTCCGTCGCTGGTGGGAGGATCGGCGGTCGCACCAGAAGCGCGCATGAAAGTCACGGAGACCGTGCAGCGAGTGCGCGCCAGCGGCCGAACCATGCTCAATGAATTCGAAGCCAAGCAGTTGCTCGCCTGCTACGGAATTCCGGTGGTGGAAACGCGGGTGGCGGAAGACGAAGAGCAGGCGGTCGCGGTCGCCGGCGAGATTGGATGTCCGGTAGTGCTGAAGCTTCTGTCGAACACCATTGCGCATAAAACCGATGTTGATGGAGTTCGTCTCAGGCTGCAGACCGCAGAACAAGTGCGCAGCGCCTACCGCGCCATCCAGGCTTCGGTCACCGAGAAAGCCGGAGCAGAACATTTCGCCGGAGTCACCGTTCAGCCCATGGCGAAACGCGATGGATACGAGCTGATTCTGGGCAGCACCATCGACCCGCAGTTTGGGCCGGTAATCCTGTTTGGTTCCGGCGGCGTGATGGTCGAGGTTTACCGTGACCGCGCTCTCGCCTTGCCTCCGCTGAACAGCACTCTGGCACAGCGCTTGATGGAACAGACAAAAATCTACTCGGCGCTGCTCGGAGTGCGCGGACGCAAGCCCGTGAACCTGACCGCCCTGGAAGGATTGTTAGTGCGCTTCAGCCAACTTGTGCTGGAGCAGCCATGGATTAAAGAGATCGACATTAATCCGTTGCTGGCCACTCCAGAACAACTGCTGGCGCTCGATGCGCGCATGATGGTGCACGATAGTTCGGTTCAGGCCGCGCAGTTGCCGCGCGCCAGCATCCGGCCCTACCCGGTGCAGTACACCTGGGAATGGCGTTTGAAAGATGGCACCCCAGTGACGATCCGCCCGATTCGTCCGGAAGATGAGCCGCTGATGGTGCAGTTCCACAGCACTCTTTCCGAACGCAGCGTTTACCTGCGCTATTTCTGTTCGTTGAGCCTGAGCACGCGCGTGGAGCACGAGCGCCTGGTGCGCATCTGTTTTGGCAGCTACGATCGCGGATTCGCGCTTGTCGCAGATCACAAAAACCCCGAGACGGGTGACCACGAAGTATTAGGAGTGGGCCGTTTCAGCGCCATCAATCGCGCAGAGGCCGAGGCGGCCGTTCTGGTTTCCGATCGCTGGCAGGGACGCGGCCTCGGAACCGAGTTGCTCGCCGGCGTAGCGCGGGTGGCTCGCGAAGAAAAGTATCAAAAGCTCTCGGGGGAAATCTTGCGGGACAATCTGGCCACGCAGGCCATCTTCAAGAAAGTCGGATTCCGCCTGCGAGCCATGGACGACCCGTCGTCCGTTTCAGCCCTACTGGAGCTGCAGGTTTAGCGGTTGTTTGTCTCCGCGCTCTTTGCGCACTACTCAGCGAACTCTGAGATTAAAATCTTTTCCGTCCGGTCGTTCTGGTTTCCGATCGCTGGCAGGGACGCGGGCTGGGAACCGAGTTGCTCGCGGGCGTAGCTCGCGTAGCCCGCGAAGAAAAATATCAAAGGCTCTCGGAGAAATTTTGCGGGACCATCTGGCCACACAGGCCATCTTCAGTTGCAGGTTTAGCCGTTGCCTGTCTCCGCGTTCTCTGCGCACTACTCAGCGAACTCTGCGGTTTAAGTCTTTTCCGTCCGCTGCGTGTCGGCTAAACGACCTGCACAGGCTTGGTGATTTCCAGCTGCGGTTCAAACTTCAACGTCGTTCCCATCGCCCGCGAAACCAGGCACAACTTCTCCGCGCGCTTGAGCAGATCCAGCGCCCGATCGCGCTCCTGGGCAGATGCGATTTTAAGGTTCGGACGCACCACAATTTGCGTGAACGCGTAGCCCGAATCGGCCTTGCGCACCGTGCCGCTGGCTTCCACCTGCAGGTCGGTAAAGTCAAATTGCACGTTGCCCGCGATCGCCCGCAAAGTCGTGGTATAGCAACTCGCAATGGCGGCCAGCAAAAGTTCTTCAGGCGTCCAGCGGCCTTCCAGTCCGCCGAATTCAGTGGGAGCGGTGAAGTGAATCGCGTTGGGCGCGGAATCCGATTTCGCCAAGCCCGTCCTGCCGGAGGTCCACCAGGCTGCTACTCGATATGCATGATCTTCGCTCATGATTACATCTCCTTGGGAGAACTTCGAAACTTCATTGCGGCGGACGCGGAATCAATCATCCGGAGTCGCCACGTCGGAGTTGGGGTTAAGCCACTCCTTCTTTGGGGGAAAGACCACGTTCCTGCTCAATCTTCTTGATCTGCCCGCGCAGCCAGGCAGCCAGAGCCTCTTCCATCTCGGCCTGAGTTCCGGCCCGATAGAAGTCCTCCACCGATTGGCCTTGTGGCGTGAGTTCTATGAAACGGCACGGCACAGCCTCGCTGCGACGGCCTTGGGGGACAAACTGCTCCAACAGGCAAGTCTCGCAAGGATGCGGGCGTGCGGGATCGCAAAAGTTCGGGCAGATGGGGGAATCCTCAAAAACTGCGGGCGCCCGCCAGGGCGCGTGGGGAGAGCGTCCATAGCCTCCGTCTTGCAGGAAGCTCAGTTCGAACCGGAGCACGTCAAGAATGTCACGATTGTCTTGAGCCATAGGGCACCTCAAACAGGAGCTAAGAATGCCAGAGGCTGCCGGGAAACTCCGTGCATTGGGTCACGAGGATTTGTGATGCAGGTCACACTAAGATGACACGGTTTCCCGGTCCGGTCGGTCATTTGCCCCAATTCTGGAAGATTCGCGGAATGGTCGGTGTGATCACGATCACAGCGAGGCGTGATTTGAAACCGACGTCGCGGGACGGCCGGCCAATCCAACTGCCCGAGCAGCGGCACAGTCGCGTTGCTAGTTTTTCGCGTAGACCGGGCCCGCGTTGCGAGAGGGCGGATCGGAGATGGCACGAATATAAGAAATCAGCGCCTGAATATCCGACTTGCTTAGCGTATTTCCCCACGCCGGCATGAGCGCCGACTTGTTGAGTGCCGGGCCGCCATGGCTGATGATGGCGGTCAGATCGGCGTCGCTGATCTTGTTGAGCGTGTCGCCGTCAGTGAAGGGGTGCGGCTTTACTTCGAGATTGTCGTAATTGGAGACGCGCTCGACGGTCGACTCGGGGTTGTGGCAGCGCTCGCAGTACTGATCGTTGAGGCGGCGTCCCAGCGTTTGCTGGTAGCCGAGAGCGATCTCCTCGATCTTCAGTTCTACCTTCTTGTGAGACTTATCACTGGTGGAGGCGACGAGTTGATAGCGGCCGGCCATGCCGCCGAGAGGTACGTTGGTGGTGACCTGTCCGCTCGAATCAGTCAGCGCGTTCGCGGGATCGAAGACCACGTCCGGGGCCGCGGAAAATTCCACCAGAGCTCCCGCAACGGCAGTTCCCTGCGCATCGTTCACCTGCACCACGACGGGTTGAGGCAAGAGACCGCCAGTCTGCCCGACCTGCTTTCCGCCGCTCGATTCGACGATCGCGGCGCCAAATGCTGTGGGCTTGGGCTCAGAAGAAGTCGTGTGCTGATGCGAGCAGGATGTGGAGAGCAGGATGGCGGCTGCCAGGAGAAATCCGTAGCGCATGCTTCGGGGCACGGCTGCCGAGCTTTGCTCGGCTGGACGGGCGAATGCGCCCGTCCCCACATGGATCGTGCTCTGAACATGGGTCATTTCTTAGCCACCTCTTTTTTGGCGCCGCCTTTTTGCGAAATCAGGAACGCCGTTAGAGCCTGCGCGTCTTCATCGCCCATGGCGCGATTGGGCTCGGTTGTGCCGGGACGCAGCGCCTGCGGGTTCTTCATCCACTGATAAATCCAGGCCGCAGTCAGGCGCGATCCAACTTGCGTCAGCGTGGGGCCGATGTAGCCCTTGTCGGTCTTGCTGTCGACAATGTGGCATCCCTGGCATGCGTACTTGCCGTAGAAAAGCTGCCTGCCGAGTTCGACTTGGCCTTGCGAATAGCCGCTCAACGGCATGGAATCGCGATCCACCGCGGGACTCTGATAGACAGTCATGATGTAGTCGGTGAGTTCGTTGACTTCGCCGTCGGTCAAGTTGAAGCGCGGCATGCGGCGAATCAGCGCGGGCCGCAGCGTCCCCGGATTCTTGAGGAAGTCAACCAGCCACGCGCGTTGCACCGAACTCCCTTCCCAGGTGAGGTCGGGCGCCATATCTCCGCCGTGGCCGTTGATGCGATGGCAACTGAAGCAGGCGAGATCGGTCATCAGCTTTCCCGCTTTGCCTGCGGGCTGATAGTCCGACTCGGGCGTTGCGGCTACCTCGAGCGACGGAGGCAGCGTGTTGGAACGCTCGTTCAACGAGAGCAGAGAGGTGGTGAGCGAATCGATCTGCGCCGGCGTGAATGTGTATTGCGGCATCTTCAACCCTTGCCCGAAGGAGCGCGGCTGCTTGATCTTGGTGGCAATGTAGTCGGGCAGCGTATGTTGCATGCCGGGCAGGAACACCAGTTGCGTGACCGGCTTGCTGCCGATGCGGCTGAGTTCAGGAGCGAAGTTTTCCGGCTTCTTGATGCCGGCGATTTCGTGGCAGGATGCACAACCGTAATCGGCAACCAGCCGCTTGCCGTGTGCGACCTGCTCGGGCGTGGCATCCGCGAGATGGACGTTGGCCAGCAGATCGGAATCGGTTTTCGTCGAGAGGAATCCAGAGAGTGTGGCCACCTGCGAATCGTTGAAGCGGTAGTGCGGCATTGCGGTGCCGGGATCGTACGCGCGCGGATTCCTCAGCCAAGCCTGCAACCATTCCGGCTTGACCTTGCTACCGACGCGAGTCAACTCCGGGCCAACATCGCCGCCGACCATGTTTCCAGCCGCGTTCTGCACCGCGTGGCACGAGGCGCAGAACGATTCTCCGTAGAGGCTCGTGCCGGCGGCGGGATCGGGAGATGCCTTCGCTGAAAGTGTCGCTGTGTCTCCCGGCACCGGCGTGCTGTTGGCAATTAAGAATGCCGATATGTCGCGCGCGTCGTCATCGCTCAGCTTGAAATTCGGCATGGTCGACGTGGTGGCATATGCCTGCGGATCTTTCAACCACGCGAAGATCCACTCGCGTGTCGTCTTGTCGGCGATGTGCGACAGCGATGGCGGATCGTCGGTAGCTTTCATCACGCTGCCATCGGACAACTTCACCGTGTGGCAATGCACGCAGCCTTCCCGCGATAGTAGGCTGCGTCCTTGATTCAGTTGCGGAGTGCCCGGCAGCGGTGCGCGGTGGCACTCGCCGCAGGAGGACTCGATGTACTTCGCAGGCAGAATCGGCTGCTCCCACGCCAACGTGCTGCTGTGCGCCTCAGAAACCGTGGTGGCCGCGCCCTGCCCGCGATGGCACATTGTGCATCCGAACTGATCGAGCTTGTGCGGGATCACCGGGTGCGTGCGATAAGGCTGGACGGGTACATCGGTGAGGCTGGATTCTTTCAGGCCGACGTGGCAACTGGTGCAGCGGTCTACCACTCCAAGTTCAGGCAGCCAGATCTGCTGAATGCCGCCATGGAAGTGGCGTTGCAGCGTATTGGCGTCGCTGCGGTTGCGGACCATCTTGAGATAGCCGCGCTGATAGTGACGCCACTCGCTGAAGAAATTCTTTGCAGGAGCGATCGCCAGCGAGCCCAGAAAAATCAGGCTCACTACGCCGAAGGCGCGCACGCTGTCTCCGAAGAGTCTTTGCCACAGCGACGTAAGTTGTTCTTTCATGAGCGCCGCACCCTGATAAGCCTGTCGTCGATAACCTTCTCTTGATGAATAGGTTTTGGTAAGGGCACGGCTTCAGCCGTGCCGCTCAACGCCAAAAATGACGCGGGCTTTAGCCCCTGAGGGCGGGCCGCGCTGTCCACAAAGTAATTTATGAAAGCATTCCTAATCATCGTTATGAACCCTGCCAGGGCCACACGAAAGCCCAGCCCGGCCCGCGGAAAAATGTACCGATCGCGGTCAGCACCACCAGTTCGAACAAAAACCACGTCATCACCCAATAAGAAAGCGGCCTCCCGGCCAGATAGCGGCGAAAGGCCGAAGTCGACTGCGGCGAGCTTTGCGCCGCCAGCAACATCACTCCCGCCATGATCAGCGTGGGAACCAGAGCCGCGTAAACCTTGAACAAAAGCAGAAACAAAGAGAGCGCGCTGGCGACGACATAGAAAATCCGCAGGCGCCGCTGGCGATCTTTCAAGAAAAGTCCGTCCGCCTCGATGTTGACTTTGAAATACGGAATCACGATCAGCGCCATCACTACCAGTCCCGGCACCAGCACACCGGCCACCACAGGCGGAAAGTAGTGCAGCATTTCCTGCAGTCCCAGGAAGTACCAAGGCGCTTTCGCCGGATTGGGCGTGTGCGACGGATCGGCCAGACCTTCGAGCGGAGCATTGAAAATCAGCGCGATCCATACCAGCACCACAGCCAGAGTCATGACCGCAACCGCCGCGCGGAACAATACTTCCGGAAAGGTCTGGATCTGATCTTCGGTCTCGGCTTTCACCTGCGCCGAAGTGCGGCGCGTAATGAAAACGATGCGGCGAGGAGACTTCTTGGCGTTCGAATCGACGCCTGCGATGAAGTCTTTGGAATCGGCCATGCCTATTGCCCTTCCTTCGGAAGCGGAGCGCCGGTATCGGTTCGAGCGCGCACCGTCGCCGGTTCACTGGCGTGCGAGTAAAGGCCGCCATCCTTGCGAATCCGCCAGAAATGAATGGCCACAAAGAACATCGCCGCCAGCGGCAAAATCATGCAGTGCAGTACGTAGAACCGCAGCAGTGCGTTGGCGTTGACTGCATTGCCACCCAGCAGCAGGAAGTGAATTTTTTCTCCCATCACAGGAACCGCAGATGCGATGTTCGATCCCACGGTGATCGCCCAGTACGCCAACTGATCCCAAGGGAGCAGGTATCCGGTGTAGCTGAGCAGCAGCGTCATCAGCAGCAGGATGACGCCGATGACCCAGTTGAACTCGCGCGGTGCGCGGTAGGCTCCCCGGTAGAACACCTTGAACATGTGCGCGAACACCAGAAACACCATGGCATGCGCCGACCAGCGATGCAGATTGCGCAGAAATAATCCGGAGGAAACGACGAACTGCAGATCTTTGGTGTCGGCATAGGCCTGAGGCACCGACGGGTGATAGTAGAACATCAGCGGAATTCCGGTCGCGACCAGAATCAGAAATGTTCCCAGCGTCAGCGTGCCCAAATACCAGGTCGCACTGAAACTCAACATGCGCGTGCGCACCTTGGTGGAGAACAAATGCAGGAACACGTTCTGCTGAATCGCCAGCGCGCGCTTCAGCGGGCTCGACCCGGTGCCGCTGCGGAAAATCGAGCGCCACACCCGCGTGCCGCGTAAATTATCGAAATGCTGATCGATCGTCTTTGCCATGCTGTCAGACCCTCACGAAGGAATCCCGCGCCAGCGGCGGCACGTCGGTGGAGCGATCCACCAGCAGATCGCCGTCGTCGTTGAGCCAAATGCGCTTCCAGGGCAGTGGCTTCGGAGCAGGCCCCTCGATCTTCTTGCCCGTTTCCTCAAACTTGCTCCCGTGGCAGGGACACGCAATCATGTTCAACTCCGGCTTCCACGCAGTCATACAGCCCAGGTGCGTACACACGGCGCTGAGCGAAAAATAACCTTCGTCGGAATGAATGATGTAGATCCCCAAATTCACATCGATGGTGACGCTCCCGAGCGGATAGCGGTCGGGCTTGCCGGCATTCACCACCGGCGAGGGCTCGAACAACACATTGGGCTCAAGATATTGATACGCGAATGCCGCCGTGCCCGCGGCTGCGATACTTAACGAGCCGAGCCCCAGCTTCATAAAAAACTGCCGGCGATTCACATCGTCGTTCTTCTTGATCTCATCTGCCATCGTTGCCTCGTGCCTACCTCTGCAATCCCGCGCCAATCGAAGCGATCGAAATCAACCCGGTCGCCTCGGCGGGAATCAGGTTGTACGACTCCATCGTGATCGTGCCCACGGGACAGCGCATGGCGCACAGCCCGCAGCGGATGCAGCGTGTTTCGTCTTTCAACATCGCGGCGCCCGTCACCACTCCCAGTTCGTCGGCGGCGACTTCGTCAAACTCCACGCCAAACAATTCCCGGTTGTCGCGGATGTGTTGCACAGTCTCCGGCTCGAAGCTAATGCGATCGAGCGCAACCAGCTCCAGGCACTTCTCCGGACAAATATCCACGCAACCGCCGCACAGGATGCACATGCTGCCATCCTCCGGCACACCCTCGAAAACCGTGTTGGTCCAGCAGTGCAAGCAGCGTTGCGCTTCAGCCATCGCCGCAGGAGCGTCGTAACCCACCTCAACCTCGGTCACACCGGTGCGGCGTTCCAGCGGCAGCATGGGCACGGGTTGGCGGTCGATGTCGAGATAATCGAGCGGCATGGAGTGCCGCTTCAGGACCTCAACTTCGATGATCGGCTCCGGATGCTTCCCGCCGCGCAGGAATTCATCAATGCCTACGGCGGCGCGCTTGCCGTCGCCGACGCTGTCGATAATCAGGCGCGGTCCAAAGACGCAGTCGCCGCCGGCAAAGATGCCCGCAGCCGACGTCATCAGCGTCTGCGGATTCACCGCGATCAGCCCGCGCGGCGAAAGCTCGACTTGATCTTCCGGCGTCAAAAAGTCGAGGCGCGGCGCTTGCCCGATCGCCATGATGATGGTGTCGCACTCGATCTGGGTTTCGCTGTTCTCGTAGAACGCGGGATTGAAGCGCTTGTTCTGGTCGAACACCCACTTGGTCTTGAGCGTTTCGAGAGCGGTAACTCTACCGTCCTTGCCCAGAATCCGCTTCGGCCCGAATCCCGGATAAATCGTGATGCCCTCTTCTTCCGCTTCTTCGATCTCCTCGAGGGCGGCAGGCATTTCGTTGCGGCGCTCCAGGCAGACCAGGTTCACCTCGCTCGCGCCCATGCGCAACGCGGAAAGAGAAATGTCGACCATCTCCTTGGTCGCGACGGCGGAGACATTTTCGTCCGACGGCTCGAGATCCTCGACGCCGCCGGCATGCTGCTTGACTACTTCGCGGGCCGCGGAGCGGGCCACATCCATCGCCACATTTCCGCCACCGATTACGATCACTTTCTTGCCGATGGTGAACTTGTAGCCCAGATTCACGTTGAGCAGAAAGTCGATGCCTTTGTGAACGCCGTCGAGATCGACGCCCGGAATGCTGAGATCGCGACTGCGATGCGCGCCCACAGCGAGCAGGACCGCGTCGAATCCCTGGCGGCGAAGATCAGTGATGGCAAAGTCGCGCCCCGCGGCATGATTTAATTTCAAAGTGATGTCGCCCGTCTCGAGAATCTCGCGAACTTGCGCCTCCACCACTCCGCGCGGCAGACGATATTCTGGAATTCCCAGATAGAGCATTCCGCCCGCGACCGGAGCAGCTTCGAAAATCGTGACCGCATATCCCATCAACGCGAGATCATGCGCGGCCGAGAGTCCCACCGGACCTCCGCCTACCACCGCGACTTTGTACGAAAGTTTCTTTTGCCCGCGTCCTTCGTTCACGTTGATGGGGCGCTTCGATTCCGGCCCGTATTGTTCGGTAAGAAAACGTTTGAGCGCGCGGATGGAAATGGGCCGGTCGATTTCGCCGCGGCGGCAGGCCGTCTCGCAGGGATGCGCGCAAACTCGGCCGCAAATGCTGGCCAGGGGATTGGGCTCGCGCGCCAGGCGATACGCCTCTTCGAAGCGTCCCTCGGCAATCAGGCCAACATAGCGCCCGGCATTGGTGTGGGCCGGGCAGGCCATCATGCAGGGAAAGTTCGTATGCAGCCAATCCGCATCGACCTTCTTGTTCTTGAATCGCTTCAGCATCGCGGCAATCTCGGTCCGAGACTCAAAATCAGTCCAAATTTATTACAAGAGCAAAGGAATCGGAGAGCGAGCGCCAAGCATACCCGCTCCCCTTCCAGCAGAACTTCAATTACACCTTACTTACTGAGCGTGAAATCCGCTTTGCCTCCACCCGCGACGGTCACCGGCTTAGACTGGTTCTTGGCGCCTTCATGCCACGCAGTCACGGTATAGCTGCCGTCGGGAACGTCTTTGATCTTGTAACTGCCGCTATCGTCGGTCTCGGCAAAATATGGAGTTGGGCTGACGATGAGATATCCCGCCATTTCCGGATGCACGTTGCAGAGCAGTGGCACGACGCCTGGTTTATCGAAAGTGAAAGGCCGCTTTTCACCCTTGGGCCAGGTTCCGAGATTGTGTCCGGCTTTTTTGTCGCCACTGATCGCCGTCCAGAAAACGTTGTGTTGTACGTTGTCGCTATTCAGGAACTGAACGGTTGTGCCCTGCTGTACGACTACGATGTGCGGCACAAAGACCAGCCCTTTCTGGTCGATGACCGGTTGATCCTTGGGAGCAGGAAATGTTTTGCCCGCAATCGCGTCGACGTAAACTACCGACTTGCCTTTCATGCCCGTGACTTTGCCCTCAATGTCTCCGGCCCATGCCGCGCTGCACAATCCTGCTGCCAGTACTGCCAGTACGAATGTCTTGCATTTCATTGCGTTGTCTCCTTTAAATTTGATTGCTCACGTTTCAGAAAACGAATTTCGCGTCCAAGTAAACCGTGTTGTTGGCGCTGGCGTTACGACCCGAACCATCGTAGTTGGTCGAACCGCCATTGAACCGCGAATATCCGGTATATTGCGCGGCCAGTTGCAGGTTCTGCCACGGCCAATACGAGAAGTTCAGAAGGTATCCCGCTCCTCTCGGGTCGCCATTGGCGCTTCCGCTCACGGAACCCGGTGCATACAGCACGGGATCGACGGTCCCCCCCGTGTTGAACACGCCGATTGTGCCGGTATAACGATTGCCGAAATGATACTCGGCATTGGCCATAAAGGTATTCAGATGATGGGAACCAAATCCGGCAATCCCCGCTTGTGCGCTGGCCAGCAAATCGGAATTTTCGTGAATATACGTTCCTCGGAACGAAAGCACGTCCGTCCTGAACAACGTGCGATCGATCTGAGTATCAAAGGCAAAGTCTGTGAACGAATCTTCGGGCCCAGGGCCGGTGAATGCACTGTTGCGCACGTGGATGCCATAAGTGCCAAACTCGTACTGAGTCGTCCCGCCCGCCGTCACTCCCTGCCAGGCCAGGCGCCAGTAGGGAGCGACCCCGCGAATGTTGTTGGTAGAACCATCTCCCGGATTCGGTTGAGCGCCACCCACGTGCTCCGAGCGATAGAGCGCGGCATCCAGATAAAGATGGTTGTTCCACATCGCAAAGCCACCGAAACCCGCAACGTCTTGTGCCAAACCGCCATTCACGATGGGAGAGGCGGACGGGGTAGGCGCAAAGTCGCTGGCGACCCATGGGAAACCCCATGCCGGCGTGCTATTCCACAAGTCCTCCACTGTTGGATTGTTGTTAAGGTCCAAGCCGTAAACCAGTTCCTTACCGGCCAGTGTGCTCGTATTTGCGTATCGGATGTCCGTGTTATCAAGGCTGAAGTGGTCGTCCTGCGTGTCGTACGTCACCTGAAGAAAGCTGCCAATATTGCTGGTCCACGCACCCGAGAGGAAGAGCGAAACGTCCTGAGGAAACTCGAAACTCCCATTCTGGCTCGTCGGAATCGGAGACTTGGTTGAGGTGAACGATGTATCAAGCATTACCGAAAGCGGCAACGAACCCAGAAGGTCGAGCGCGGCATGTTTCTTGCCAGGATCGGACTTTACCACTTTGGTGTCATCCGCCCGGTCTACGTACCCTGTCAGCTTGAATCTGCGTCCGGCGGGATTGAGTTCCGGAGGCGCATAGTGGCACCCACTGCATGCCAAACCCGTTTGCCGTGCATAGCTTGGAACCGCCGAAACCGTCGGCGGATTCAATGCGGCAAAAGAAATCAAGACCAGGACCGGAACTGCCACAATTAAAATAAACGCCACTTTCTTCATCGGAATCTCCTTTTATCCTGCTTCCTTGCTCTCTCCGCCGAAGCCGGGAATCGGAACCTTCCCGGTAGTCCCACCGGCGCTGGAGCCCGGAGCGCATCGGAAGTACCTGATAGTTATGAGTGCGAGAGGCTGGTTAGCCTCAAATTCCCCTGCAAGATGGGCCGATACTACCGAGTAGCGAGGTGACTTCGCCGGGTCAAGAATCACAGTCGAATGTGATTTCAATCACAAATCTGGAACGTTGTAGGAACACGGCGCCCACACGGCAACGGCATGAATTTTTCCTTCTCACGACTGATCCTGGGACGTCACCGCCACTCGATGGAATTTCCTTTTGGTAACTCCCGGCGATTGCCGACTTTCGGTCCAAGAATTCCATCAAAACCCCGGTTTTGTTGTCTGTTCAAAATTGCTCATTTTTTGGAGGGGAATCAATTCAAGGAGGGGGATATGCCCGCAGCAACTGGCTTCTTCGGTGGGCGGCGACAGGATCGATCGCGTTCTACGGCTCGTAGGCGCAGCAGGGATCCGGAGCGAACAAGTCGCCGGTCGTGGCGTACGCGCGGGCGCGCGAGCCTCCGCAAACCGTGCGCACCGGGCAGCGTCCGCACTTTCCTTTCAGCCTGGAACTATCGCGCAGCGAAACCAACAGCGGAGAGTCGCTATAGAGTTCGGCCAGCGACCGGGTCATCACATTGCCCGCGGAAAGCGGCAGGTAGCGGCTGGGATATACCTCGCCCCGATGAGTAACAAACAAAAACCCGTGGCCATCGTTCGCGCCTGCGGGCACCACAGCATCCGCTTCGGTCAGGTGCGCGCGCGATTCCCGGCTGCGCTGTTGCAGAAGGTAGCGCTGATAATGCGGCCCTTCGGTAGTTTTAATCTGGAAATGAACCACCTTCGAAGCGCCATAGAGCTTGGCAAAGATTTGTTCATGCTCGTTCGCCGTGAGCATTTCGCCTGCGCTTTCCGGACTCTGCGGGACCAGGAAGAAGACGTTCCACAAGGCAACGTCCAGGCGCGTCAGCAACTCGATCATGGGATCCACGTCATGAAAGTTACGGCGAGCCATGATCGTATTGGCCTGCACCGGGAGCTGCACTTCATGACACGATCCGATGATGTCGAGCGTGCGCCGGTGCGCTCCTGGAACGGCCCAGCACGCATCATCTAATGCGGCCGTTGATCCATGCAGCCAAAGGCCGGCGCGCATCAGGCCAGAGGCCTTCAAATCCGCGATCGTTTCCGCGTCCAGCAATGGAGTAGGAAGCAGGGTAAGTGACGTGCGCACCGAACGGCGCGCGGCGAATTCAATGACCGGAAATAAATCCTGACGCAGCAGCGGATCTCCACCGGTCAGCGCCAGCAAAGGCACGCGCATGGCAGCAACTTCCTCGACCAGGTGAAAGCCTTCTGCGGTTGAAAACTGATCCCGGTCTGCGGCGGTGTGCGAGGCGAGGCGAGCGGACGTCGATTTCCAGTTGCGGTGCGTCATCTCCCAGGTCACCTGCAACGGGCGCTGCTGAAACCCGGGATGATCAGGAAAATCGTCCAGGTCATCCCTGACCTGCAGCGAAGTTTTTCCGGCTACCGGCGGCGCGTTCCGGGAGACGCGAAGGACAGAATTCGACCGAGGCGACATGGCGAAATCCTAGATAGGGCATGCCTTTCCCGCAGTGCGAGATCGCACATGGGCGCGTGATAACAATCACAATCGGTGCCGAAAAAACCCTGTGACCACTATCACGTAGCCCCGTGACTTCTGCCCTAGGTCGACTTTTGAGCACATGTGATCCTACGACTGCGAGCGAGTTCTCAGGAAGCGAGACGAGAGCACAATCCCAACACGGATCGTGCTTTCGGAACAGTAGCGAAGTCTGACGACGGGCTACCCCTTGCTCCGTGATATCGTGCCGGAAAACATCTTCCTCAGGAGGAAGCAAAACATGAAACGTCTCTCTTTTCGAATGGGCCTGGTAACGCTGCTGGCTTGTGGAGTCATCGCAATCTGCTCTTCATCCGCGGCGGCACAGGACGCTGCCTCAACCTATAAAGCAAAGTGCGCCATGTGCCACGGCCCCGACGGCAAGGGCGGAAAGATGGGAACCCGCGACTTCGCTTCTCCGGAAGTGAAAGCCGAGTCGGATGCCCAACTGACCGACATCATCAGCAAAGGTAAAGGCAAAATGCCGAGCTACACAGGGAAATTGAAGGACGAGGATATCAAGGGTCTGGTTGCCTACATTCGCAGTTTGGCCAAGTAATTTAGCCAAGGCGGATGCAATGCCGCCGCACGGAGACAGTTCGATTCTGAAAGATTGGCGGGTGAGAGCATGTCCACGCGAACAATACGGAATATTTTTGCGCCTGGAGTTGTCCTCACCCTATTTTTATCCGCTGGAATTGCGTCTGCCGCGGGCAAGCAGCCTGCCGGCAAACAACCTCCCAAACCCGCAGCTGAGGAATGTCTAGCCTGCCATAGCGATGCCAGCCTCACCCACGACGTTAACGGCAAGCCGGTCAGCTTGCACGTCGATCCGCAACACTTTAAGGATTCCATCCACGGCAGCATGTTTACCTGCGTGGACTGCCACACCGACGTAAAGAGTTCCGCCCACGAAACTCCTCCTTTGAAAATCAGCTGTGCCACTTGCCACGCCGACGAGCAGGCTGCCTATGACCGCAGCTTCCACGGCAAGGCGGTCCAGGGCGGCAACAGCAAGGCTGCCAGCTGCGTCGATTGCCACGGAAGCCCGCATGAACTGTTGCCGGCCAGCGACCCTAAGTCTCGGGTGCACCATACGAATGTTCCCGCGACCTGCGGCGCATGTCACAGCCAGCAACTTGTGATGCAAGACGGCGGGCAGAGCGCTCAGATGGTGGCTTCGTACCAGCAGAGCGTCCACGGGCACGCCGTTTCTGCCGGGTCGGAGAAGGCCGCGGTCTGCACCGACTGTCACGGTACCCACGAGATTCTCGACGCCAAAGATGCGAAGTCTCCCATCTTCAAGTTCAACGTGCCGACGACCTGCGGCCAATGTCACGATGCGATCTCGAAGGAGTACAAGCAGAGCATCCACGGACAAGCGGTCGCGCGCGGCAACTGGCAGGCACCGGTATGCACCGACTGCCACGGCATTCACTCCATCAAAGCGCACACCGATCCGAATTCCCCGGTCTCCGCAAAAAACGTAGGACTGGCGACCTGTTCGCGCTGCCACGAAGGCATGCGGCTCTCGCAGGAATTCGGCGTGCAAGGCCGCCGCGAGTCCACCTATCTGGCCAGTTACCACGGGCTGGCATCACGCGCAGGATCGCAGGTGGTCGCCAACTGCGCCAGTTGCCACGGCACGCACAGCATCTTTCCTTCGAGTGATCCGCGGTCGACCATCAACCACGCCAATCTCGCCCGCACCTGCGGGCAGTGCCATCCCGGAGTCACGGAAAAGTTCACCGCGGCAAAAGTCCACGTGGACGCGCCGCTCTCCGCCGACGTCGGCAGCAAAGCAGTTCGCTGGATCCGCCGTTTCTACATGAGCATGATCTGGGCGGTCATCGGCGGCATGCTGCTGCACAACTTCATCATCTGGCGATCCAAAGTCATTGCGCGGCGCAAACTTCAGCATGATTTCGTTATGCGCATGCCGCTGCGCTTCCGCCTGCAGCACGCGACCCTACTCACTAGTTTCATCGTTCTGGTGCTGACGGGCTTTGCCTTGAAGTTTCCGGATTCCTGGTTTGCGTCCATGCTCTCTCTGGGCGAGCACAAAAGACAACTGCTGCATCGTGTCGCGGCCGTCGTGCTGATCGGAGTCAGCGTTTACCACATCTTCGATGTCGCATTCAGCCGCGCTGGACGCAAACTGGTCCTCGACCTGTTCCCCACTCTCGACGATGTTCGGGGCGCCCGTCAGAATCTCTGCTACTATTTGGGCCTCACGTCACGCAAGCCTGAGTTCGCCCGCTTCAATTACGCGGAAAAAGCGGAGTACTGGGCTCTGGTGTGGGGCATGATTGTCATGGCCGTCACCGGAATCATGCTGTGGGCCAAGGTTCTCGTCGGCAATCACCTGCCGCGATGGTGGCTCGATATCGCGACGGCCATTCACTTTTACGAAGCAGTGCTGGCGACCCTGGCGATTATTGTTTGGCACTTCTACCAGGTGTTCTTCGATCCAGATGTCTATCCGATGAACTGGGCGTGGTGGGATGGAAAAATGACGCGGCACCACTACCAGGACGAGCATGGACTCGACGTCGCAACGATTACGGAATCGTCCGACGAGCCAGCCAATGACGAAGTAGAAGCCACTGCCGAGCAGGAAGAACCCGAAGCCACTGGGACAAAACATGGACACTGAAAGGAATCCATCGCCTCCGGTGGAACCCTGGCACGTCTCGCGCATGCTGCTGCGCAATCCGATCAGCCTGGCAGGTATCGCGCTGGCCATCGTCAGTCTGGCCAATATTTTCGTCTTTGTTCTCATCGACGCCATCGCGGTCAAGCCCAGCCCGTACGTCGGCATCCTGGCCTACATGGTGTCGCCCGCATTTCTGATTCTCGGCTTGCTGCTCATGCTGGCCGGCGAACTTGTAGAGCGCCGGAAGAAGGTGGCGCCAAGCGCCTTCTATCCCCGCATCGATCTCAACGATCCGACGCAACGCAGCGCCGTGATTTCGTTTGCGACATTCCTGATCGTGTTCGTCATGGTGAGCACCGCGGGCAGCTATAAGGCTTACGAGTTTACCGAGTCCACCGCCTTCTGCGGGCAGCTGTGCCACACGGTGATGAGTCCGGAATACACTGCGTATCAACTTTCCCCGCATGCCCGCGTAGCCTGCGCAGAGTGCCACGTAGGCGCGGGCGCAACCTGGTTTGTGAAATCCAAACTCTCGGGCAGCCGGCAGGTTTTCGCTACCGTGTTCAATACCTACCCGCGGCCGATTCCTACGCCCGTGCACAATTTGCGACCCGCCCAGGAAACTTGCGAGCAGTGCCATTGGCCGAAGAAGTTTTACGGCGGGCAACTGAAAGTCTTCACTCACTACGCCAATGACGAGAAGAACACCCTGCGCCAAGTCCGGATGATCATCAAGACCGGCGGCGGAGACCCGGCCACGGGCGCCCCTGAAGGCATCCACTGGCACATGAACATCGGAAACAAGATCGACTATGTGGCAACCGACGAGAAGCGCCAGATCATTCCCTACATTCACGTCGAAGACTTGCAGGGCCGCGTCACCGACTATTACGCAAAAGATTCGACGCTCAGCAAAGACCAGATTGCCAAGTCGCCGCGCCACCACATGGATTGCGTCGACTGTCACAACCGCCCAACTCACATTTACGTTCCCCCAGACCAGTCCGTCGATCAGTCGCTGCTTGCGCGCCGCCTCGACGCTTCGCTCCCCTTCATCAAACAAGAAGCCGTAACCGTGTTGACCCGAACGTATGCCACCACCGACGCCGCCATGCAGGGGATTGCCGGCGGGATGCAGGACTTCTACGAAAAGAAATATCCCGACGTCGCCAAGACGAAGCAACTGGAAATTCGCAACGCGGTGACAGAAGTCCAGGAGATCTTCCGCCGCACCGCGTTTCCCGAGATGAAGTTGAATTGGCAGACCCATCCCAACAACCTGGGCCACTACTACTACAACGGATGCTTCCGTTGCCACGATGGCCAGCACGTCAGCGCGGACGGCAGAACCATCAGCAAAGACTGCAACCAATGCCACGCGCTCATGTCCGAGACGGACGGGACGACCAGCCTGGCCGCCGCCGCTCAGCCGACGTTCAAGCATCCCGTCGATTTGGGAGATCTGACCCAGGTAAGCTGCGCGGATTGTCATACCGGCGGCGTCGGCCCGTAGCGCGACTTAAACAGACCGGAGCTTGTGCCTCCCAGGCGCGTCGCCTATTCGTAGCGCAGGCTTTCGATAGGGTCGAGGCGGGCTGCGCGGATTGCCGGTACCATACCGCTGATTATGCCCACCAGACTGAGAATGATTGTTGCCATAACCAGGCTGCCAACGTTGATCTGAAGGTGAATGTCTCCAGCCTGCAGGCCGTCGCCAAAGGCGCTCATGAGAGGCAGCGCACCTACAACCCAGGAAATCGCGTAAGCGATTCCGATCCCGCACAGGCCGCCAGCGAAGGTGATTGCCAAAGCTTCCGCAAGAAACTGGAACAGGATGTGTCTTTTGTGCGCGCCCAGGGCCTTTTCTATACCGATCTCCCGCGTGCGTTGCTGCACGGAGACCAGCATGATGTTCATCAGCCCGATGCCACCAATGCCCAACGTGAGAGCGCCGATGAAGGCGAGCAAGATTTTCAGAGCGGTGATCACCACCGTAAATTCGTCAAAATCTTGCTTGAAGTCGGCGATGAACACAGCGCGGCGGTCGTCAGGGCGAAAATTGTGGTGTCCGGCGAGCACGGAGCGCACGACCCGAGCGAGTTGTTGGTGGTTCTCGCCTTCGTAGTCCATGAGGATGCCGGTGATGTATCTGGTGTCATATAGGTCGCCCATCGTGCTGAAAGGAATGGCTACGAGAGTGTTGTCGTTGTCGTCGCCGCCCTGGACCTTACGCTGGTAGACACCCACCACTTCAAACGTCAGGCCATTGATGCGGATGTTTTGTCCCAGCGCCGACTCGCCGGAGAAAAGTCTTCGTTTGGCTTCGTCACCGATCACGACCACCCGCGCGCGTTGAAGTTGGTCCTCTTCGCTGAGACCTCTGCCTGTAGCGACTGAGAAACCACGGATGCGGTCGTAGACTGGGTACACGCCGGTGAGAAACAGATTGGTGAACAGGCGCGTGTCATGCTGAATAGTTACGCTTCGCCGATCGAAGATGGGAGTGACACCCTTGACCATGGGCACTTCGTTGCGGACGTAGTCGACATCCGCGATTTGGAGCCTGATTTCGCTTCCCGCCTTGGCGCCTCCAGCCTGGAGTGAGGTTCTTCCAGGAAAGACTCCGATCACGTCGGTTCCCCAGGAACTGAAGATGATGCCGATTGCGCGCTCGAAGCCTGAGCCAAAAGCCAGCAGTATGACAACCGTGGCAATACCCCAGGCCATCCCCAGCATGGTTAAAGTGGTACGTCGTCGATTGTGCTGCATGGCGTTGATAGCTTCCTTCAGCAGATCACGCGTCATAATCTACTCCTGGCGTAATGCCTCCACCGGTTCGAGCATGGCGGCTTTGCGAGCTGGGTAAAGGCCCGCCGTAATGCCTGCGAGTGCCAGCGACAGAACCGCACCGATGGCGGAAACCGGCACGATACGCGGCGTATCAAAACCTTGCGGTAGATTTACTCCCGAGAGCAGATGCATGAGGAGTGTCGCCCCGGCGACTCCGAGCATTCCGCTCAGCAGCGTGAGGAACGCACCCTCAAGGAAAAACTGAAGCAGGATGTCGCGGTTGGTGGCCCCCAATGCCTTGCGCAACCCGATCTCACGGGTACGCTCGGTCACTGCGACCAGCATGATGTTGATGATCCCGATCGCGCCCAATGCCAGCGTGACCAGACCGACACCGCCCAGGAACCAATCCATCGCATTGAAGATTTTTCCCATCATTTTCTGGTTCTTCACCGTGTCCCACTCTTCCCAGGCATCTTTATCTTTCGGGTCGAAGCCGCCATGGTTGCGGGCAACAATGGCGTGCAGTTCACTCTTGGCAGCTTCATTTTCATCAAACGTGCGCGGTTGATAGTTAATGAACGAAATCGCATTCCCTTCTTTCGAATTGTCGCCTTTGAGCGGGAAGAGTTCGCGCATGGTGTTAAAGGGCACGAAGATGCGAATGTTGGTGGAGTTTTGTTCCTCATTCCCAATCATCGACAACATCCCGACGACTTGGAAGTGAACTCCGTTGAGCAGAATTGAGTTGCCCACAGCGGGACGGCCCGGAAATAGATTGCGCGTCATTTCACGGCCTAGAATGCATACGCGGCGGCGCTGGTCGTTGTCCTCATCATTGATCCAGCGACCAACCTGTAAGGGGATGGTTCGCACCTGGCTGAAGATCGGGGGAACGCCAGAGACTTGGCCGTTGGTGCTGGTGTAGTCGCTGACGGCGCGGATGTCGTCGCGCGCGATCACCGGCGAAATGTTCAGAGCGAGCTTGGACTCGTTCTGGATAGCTCGGTAGTCGTCATAGGTAAGGTTGAACCACTTCATCGAACCGAAGTTGCCTTCGACGGTCGGAGCCCGCCCGCCCCAGAAAAAGATGATGTTCTTGCCGAAGGTTTCGAGTTGGCGGCGATTGCCGTTGCGAAAGCCTTCTCCCACGCCGGCGAGAAGAAGCAGCGATCCCACACCCCAGGCGATGCCAAACATGGTGAGGAATGAGCGCAGCTTATGCGCCCACAGCGTGCGCAAGGTCTGGCCGAAGATGTCCAGTAGTATGCGCATTTCTAAGCCAGTACCCCAGTGCGGTCGGGAGCAGGAGTAGGAACCTAGCCCGCCGGTAAACTACTGCTAGGAAATTCGACTCTCGTTGACGGCAATCGTTAGCGGGGATTCGAATGAAAACAGGTCCGTGCCGGTTCAAGTCGCAGGCGTTTTCGTCAGACCTGCAGCACATCACCCTCGCGGGCAACCATCTCGTACAGCACTGGATTGACGAAGAATCCGATGAACAGGCGCGAGATGAGGCCGGCCACGATGACGATGGCGAACGGTCGTTGCGTATCGGATCCAATACCGGTGGAAAGCGCGGCCGGCAGCAATCCCAGGCACGCAACCAGAGCGGTCATCATGATGGGGCGAAGTCGCAACAGCGAAGCCTCCCGTGTGGCCGTGCGGATATCCATTCCCTCCAGCCGCAATTTATTGATGTAGGAAACCAGAATCACGGCTGTCTCCACGGAAACTCCGAGCAACGCCAGAAGCCCCAACACGGATGAGACACTGAAGGGAGTGTGAGTGATCTTTAGCGCAACCAGCGCGCCCACCGGCTCCGTCATGATTACGCCCAAAGCAATAGTGACGGGAAATTTGAAATTTCCGTAGAGCGCAAACAGGATCATGAAAATCAGCACCACGGCAAGCGGGCCAATGAAGTACATCTGCGACCTGGCTTCGAGAAACTGGCTGTATTCGCCGCCCCATTCCATGCGGTAGCCTTGCGGCAGTCTCACGGCCTTGTTGACAGCCGTCTGGCCGTCTCGCACGGCGCGTTCCAGGTCGCGTCCCTCGATGCTGTATTGCACGCCGATGTAGCGGGAGTTATTTTCGCGATAGATGAAAGACGCGCCGTTTCCCTGCGTGATATTGGCGAGCTGGCTCAGCGGTATCTGTTGCCCATCCGGCGTTCCCACCAATAAGTTTCCAATCTCGCGCGCGCTGCTGCGAAATTGGGGTTGCATGCGGACAACCAGGTCGAACAACTTTTCCCCTTGAATGACTTGAGTGACTGCCTGCCCGCCCACTGCAGCCGATATCACAGCTTCCACATCCGCTACGTTGATTCCGTAACGCGCGATCTTCACGCGATCGACGTCGACCAGCAGGCTGGGCTGTCCAAGTTCTCGCACCACGGTAAGCTCGGTGAAGCCAGGCACATTCGAGAGCGTGTTCTTGATCTGAATCGCTTTGTCCTGCAGAACGTTCAAATCTTCCCCGTAGATTTTGACCGCCAAAGAACTCTTGAGGCCGGTCAGGGCTTCGTCGACGGCATCTTCCGCCGGCTGGGTGTAGTTGAAAATAATTCCAGGGAAGGCAGTGAGTTTCTTGTTGATCGCTTCGATGAGTTGTTTTTTCTCGCTGATCTCTCCGCTCCAAGCGTTGTCTTTGTAGGTCTTCAGGCCGACGTAAAACTCGCAGTTGAAAAAGCCGGTCGGGTCGGTGCCGTCGTCGGGGCGGCCTAGCTCCGAGCCCACGACCGTCACTTGCGGATACGACATCAGAATGTCGCGGATCTGAGGAGCAGTTTTGCTCGCCTCTTCGAAGGAAATCGTGTAGGGCATGGTAGCTCGCACCCAGAGCGCGCCTTCATCGAGGTGCGGCATGAACTCGCCGCCAATGAAAGGCACGAGCAGCAAGGTCGCTCCGAAAATCAGAGTCGCGATCGCCATCGTTGTCTTCGGCCGGTCGAGGACCCAGTCCAATTGGTCCGCATATTTCCGCTTCATCCATTCGAATGCGCGATTTGGTTTCTCGCGCACGCCCTTTGTGAACCAATAGGAGGCAAGCACGGGAATCAAGGTCAGCGTCAAGATGAGCGCACCGACCAGGGCAAACGACATGGTCTCCGCCATGGGATGAAACAGTTTTCCCGAGGGCCCGCTAAGCGCATAAATCGGCAGATATCCGGCAAGAATAACGGCGACCGAATAAAAGATCGGCCGGTCCACATCTTTTGCTGCGGCCAGAATGACTTCGTTCAGGTTGTAGGACTGTCCCTCGCGTAGCGCCAACTCGCGGTAAATATTTTCAATCATCACGACGGTGCCGTCGATGACGATGCCAAAATCAATGGCGCCGATGGAGAGCAAATTCGCGGCAACATCGTGCGCGTGCAGAACGATGAAAGCAAACAGAAGCGAAAGGGGAATGGTGAGGGCAACAATAACGGCGGCGCGGAAGCTGACCAGGAAGAAAATCAGCACAATCAAAACCAGGACCATGCCGCGAAGCAGGTTTGCTTCCACAGTGTCAGTGGTCAGGTCCACCAATTCGCTGCGGTCGTAATAGGGATGAATCTTGACGTCGGGGGGCAATATCTGACGGTTCAGCTCTTCGGTTTTTGCTTCGACTCCCTTGAGGACGTTCTGCGTCTGTTCGCCGCGCAGCATCAGGATGACGCCTTCGACGGCATCGTCATTCTTTTGGAAGCCGAATTCACCGAGCCGGGGCGCATGCCCAATGGTTACATCTCCCACGTCCTTCACCCGGATGGGCACCCCTTTGTTGGCGCCGACCACGATGTTTCCAATGTCATCGGTATTGCGTACCAGCCCAATCCCGCGAACGTAATAGAACTGCCCTCCTTGCGAATAAAAACCGCCGCCGGCATTTGAATTGTTGGCCGCGAGAGCCGCCGTGATTTGCGGAATGGTCAGGTGATACCCATAAAGGCGCGCCGGGTCCAGCAGCACCTGGTATTGCATCACGGTTCCACCGAAGCCTGAGTCATCCGCTACGCCGTGAACCGACCGATACGATCGCTCAATCACCCAGTCTTCAATCGTCTTGAGTTCCTGGGGACTGCGGTCTGGACTTTCCAGCACATAGCGGTACACCAGGCCGCTCGGGCTAAATAGAGGAGCGAGGTTCGGGGTCACGCCAGTCGGAAGCGTGGCCTGTGCAAGCCGCTCAAAGACAATGTGTCGCGCAAAGTAATCGTCGGTGTTCTCTTCAAACGTCAGTCTGAGATCAGACAGTCCATACAGCGAGATGGACCGCATCACCACCATGTGCGGGACGCCGTTCATCTGGAGTTCGAGAGGAAGTGTGACCAGTCGTTCGACTTCTTCGGCGGCATGGTCGGGCCACTGGGTAATGATTTCGACCTGCGGAGGCGACAGATCGGGATAGGCGTCCACAGGCATCCGCTGAAATGACAGGACCCCACCGACCGTGATGAAAGCGGTCAGCATTAGTACCAGGAATCTCTGCCGCAGCGCCGCTTGGACTATTCGGTGGATCATTCCGCTATCGTGGATACCGTTTTTGCCAGAATCTCGTCAGATGCAGCTCGATGCTCGCCATGCCTCTAGCGCTGCAAGGAATTGGCAAACTGCAAGAACAGGCTGCCATTCCCGATGACCTGGTCGCCTGCTTTCAGCCCGCTGGTAATCTGCGTCTGCCCATTGATACTCTCTCCGAGCGTCACCGAACGTCTGCCAAACTGATTCGATGACACGGCGACGTAAACAAAAGGCTGGTTCTCGGAGTCGCGCAGAACTGCCGCATCGGGAAGCGCTATGGCATGAGGAATCGAGCCAGCGTCTACAGTCGCTACAACGTACATGTCTTTCTTAAGTTTTTCGCCCGGATTGCGGGTCTCGATGCGTGCCTGCAGTGTCCGCGTATTTGGGTCCAGCGAAGCTGCCACATAGGCAATGCGTCCATGGAATACTTCAGGATAAGTATCCGTTTGAATCGTGACCGGATCTCCGACCCTTACGTATGGCAAATCCTTTTGGTAGACATTCACCAGCACCCAGACATTGCTGACGTCGGAAATCATGAAGCATTGCGTGGTACCCGGCTGGATGAGTTGTCCCGCGGAAACATCCTGCTCCACCACCAGGCCGTCAATCGGAGCCTTCACCGGAACTTCAAACGAAGCCGGGGCTTTCACAAGGTCGTCGGGATTGGTGATTCCCATGACTTTCAAGGCAGCTTGGGCGGCAGCCAGATCGCCGCCCGCCTGTACCTCGGCCGCGTCCGCCTGTTCCACATTCTGTTCCGCGATCGCTTGATGTTGGTATAAATCCCGGGCACGAGCGGCGGCCTTTTGGGCCAGAACGTAGGCTTCTTTGGCCTTCAGGTAGTTGGTTCGGAGTTGCGAGTAATCCGGACTAGCCACGTACATCATCGCCTCTCCGCGAGTTACTTTCTTCCCGGGAACAACCACAATCCTGCTGACGAGCCCACTCACTTGCGTGATGACCGGGGTGGTGCGAAAGCTGTTGTAGGCCACGGCCCCCGTCAACCGAAGGACACGAGTCAGGGTGGCGGGTTGAACCGTCAGCACCTGCACATGCGACATCTGCTCTTGTGGAATCGTAAAGAGCTCGGCATTGTTTGAGTTTTTCGCCGAGTTCGCCGAGACGTTCGGTTGCGATCTGTTGCAAGCTGTAAGCGCCGCTATGACCATCGCGACTGCGACCAGCTCCGTCAACCGTTCGTGAAGGCTTTTGCCCAAGTTCATGGAAGATTCCTCGTCCCCACCGCTTCCTTCAACTGCTCCAATGCGGTCATATAAGAAGCCAGGGCCTGGCGATAGGCCAGTTGAACGGACCGGTAACTGCGCTGAGCGTCGAGAAAATCCAGCAGGCTGGCGGCGCCGCGTTTGTAGGCATACTCGCTGATATCGCGCGAATCCTGCGCCTGTTTCAGGTATCCCGAAGTATACAGTTGCACCACCTCGTCGTTGCTCTTCACCGCCTCGTAGGCATTCGAAACATCGGAGAGAACCGTATCGCTGGCTGCTTGCTGCTGCTCCTGTGCCTGCGTGAGTGCGTAACGTGTACGTGCGATCTCTCCTTGATTGCGGTTGAAGATCGGTAACTCAAAATTCACAAAAATCGAAGCCGTGTTCTCACCGGCGACATGAGTGAAGTCGTAGGTGCCGTTGACGTCGACCTTGGCGTTCGCTTTCGCCAGCAGGATCTGGCTCTGCGCGGCGGTCGTCCCCAACTCCGCAGCCCGATAGTCCGGCCGCTCCCGCAGCGCTTTCATTTGCAGGTCTTGCAGATTTCCAGTGAGCGGTTCGTATGCCAGATCGCCAATCACGTCAAAATCGGCCGGTACCGCGTTGTAGCCCAGGAACTCGCGCAGTCCTACCAGCGCCTGCACCTTGGCCAGGCGGGCCGAAGACACGTCGGTCTGAAACTGCAGAAGTTGCAACTTGATTTTGAGATAATCGCCTTCACCGATGAAGCCCGCCTTGAGTTGGGTCTCGCTGATGTTGACTGTCTGCTGGAAGCCCTGCAGGTCTTGCAGCGCAAACTGAAGAGTGGACTCGGCCAATAAAACGCTGATGAATTGCTGGCCCACGTTGAAAGCCAGAGTTCGTTCAGCATCTGTAACCTGGGATCGCGTGACGGCGGTTTGATCGCGAGCCGCTTGCAATCGACGTTGCCGCTTGTGACCACGCTCGAACAGATAACCAATCCCGACGTCGAACTGCTGCGTCTCGTTCAGATTTGTCCCGGAAAAATCTTGCGGACTAAAAAACGGGACAAACTGGCTGTCCGCCCCGAGAGTTGGATTGGGGCGCAGATTCGCGGTGATTTCCTGCGCTTGATTCTGAAGAATCTGAGTTCGCGTGGCCTGGAGGGAATGGTTGTGCGCCAGCGCCAGATTGATGGCCTGGTCAAGACTGATCAGCGTCGTATTTTGCCCGTTGCCCGCCCCCACCAGCAACAGGAAAAACATTGCGGCCGGGGTTAATATCCGAAAGTACCTGGAGCGCATAAGAGTTGAGATCAAAGCGCACCGACTGTGGCGCAAACCGATCCCGAACGGAGGCTTGACCTGCAGAGCCCTTCGCCAAGCTCCGTCGTCCGTATCATCCTCCTAGGTTAAGACTGCGATTCAGGCTCGACGGGATGTATTGTAATTCACAGCATTTACGATTCTGAGTACCGCAACTGAGGCCTTCCTGGCGACTCTCTGGCATTCCATGGTTCCTTCGATGCCGTCCAGATCATCGCTCAAGCCAGATCGACTATACTTTCCGCCTATGCGAAAGCTCATTTTTCGGTCTCTATTGCCGGCATACCTTTTTCTGGAATTGCTTCCTTCGACCCTCGCCGCTCAGTCTCTGCTGGTCGTCAACCAGGGCGATGCCAATCTGAGTGTTGTCGATCCGGCCTCAGCGCGACAAGTTGCAACCATCGCGGAGAAGACCACTGCGGTTCACGGCCATGAGATTGCCGCTTCCGCCGACGGGCGCTTCGCCTTTGTGCCCATCTATGGCAGTACCGGGGTTGGAAAGCCGGGCATCGATGGACACGACATGCTGGTCATCGATTTGCCTTCCCGGCGCATCATCGACGACATCGACTTCGGTCACGGCGTCCGCCCGCATCTTCCGGTGTTGGACCCTTCGAGCGGCCTGCTCTATGTCACCACCGAACTGGATAAGACGGTGACCGCAGTCGATCCGCGGACGCGAAAAATTGTCGGGACCATTCCCACCGGCCAGGAAGAGTCGCACATGCTGGCCCTCTCGCATGACGGGCACCGCGGCTATACTGCGAACGTCGGACCAGGCACCGTCTCCGTACTGGACATGGTCGGTCGAAAAACCGTGGCCGTCATCCCTGTCTCCAAAACAGTTCAGCGAATTTCAGTCTCCGCCGATGACAAACTGGTATTTACATCCGATCAGACGAAGCCTCAACTGGCCGTGATCGACACTCAGACCAACCAGGTGAAAACGTGGGTACCGCTTCCGGGGCTAGGTTACGGAACGGCGGCCACGCCCGATGGCCGTTGGCTGCTGGTCGCTGTGCCTTCTACTAACCAGGTCGCGGTAGTGGACCTGGGAAGCATGCAGGTCACGCGCCGCGTCGACGTTGCCAACTCGCCACAGGAAGTTCTGATTCGTCCTGACGGCAAGGTCGCCTACGTGTCCTGTGCTGGGAGCGGCAAAGTCGCTGCGATTGATCTGGCTCAGTGGAACGTGCAGAACTTGATCGACGTGGGCAAGTTTGCCGACGGCCTCGCCTGGGCTCGGTGATCTACGAGCGAAAAGATGCGCCTCTCCAGACAATCCCCGCGATCGGTGCGCCAATAATTCGTTCCCATCGCGGCAATCTTCATAACTACAACCTCCTCAGCGCCTTCCAGTAAAATTGTGATTCCAATCACACCCCTGTGTGAACCCACGTCCCGACATCGACACCCTTAATCCTGCATCCTGAAACTGTGGTAACGGTCACGCCCGTGGCCGCGATCGACTATGTCGAAATGGGGGATGTCATGAAGCGCAAGTTCAAGACCATGGACGCCAATGAGGCTGTAGCCAATGTCGCTTACCGCGCCAGCGAGGTGATTGCGATCTACCCGATCACGCCCTCGTCGCCCATGGGCGAGTGGGCGGACCAGTGGGCGTCCGAGTCCGTACCCAATGCCTGGGGCAGCATTCCGCATGTGATCGAGATGCAGAGCGAAGGCGGCGCTGCCGGGGCAGTGCACGGCGCGCTGCAGACGGGATCGCTCTCCACCACGTTTACCGCGTCGCAGGGGTTGCTGCTCATGATCCCCAACATGAACAAAATCGCTGGTGAGCTGACTCCGGCTGTATTTCACATAACTGCCCGCACTCTGGCCACCCATGCGCTCTCGATTTTCGGCGACCACTCCGACGTGATGTTCTGCCGCGCCACCGGATGGGCCATGCTCTGCTCGAACTCGGTGCAGGAAACCACGGACTTGGCGTTGATCGCGCATGCCGCCTCGCTCGAAACCCGCATTCCCTTTTTGCATTTCTTTGATGGCTTCCGCACTTCGCACGAAGTGAACAAGATCGAAATGCTCACCGAAGACGACATGCGGGCGCTCCTCAACATGGATCGCATCATCGAGCACCGTCGACGCGCTCTTTCGCCCGATCATCCCGTGCTGCGCGGCACCGCGCAGAATCCGGATGTGTTCTTCCAGATTCGCGAGACTGCCAACTCCTATTACGACGTCTGCCCGGCCAAAGTGCAAGCCACCATGAACAAGTTCGCCGAACTCGTCGGACGCTCCTATCACCTGTTCGATTACGTTGGCGCCCCCGACGCCGAGCGCGTGATCGTCATGATGGGCTCCGGTGCCGAAGCCGCGCATGAGACCGTCGAATATCTGAACGCCCGCGGAGAAAAAGTTGGACTCCTCAAAGTCCGCTTGTACCGCCCGTTCTGCGTAAAGTCGTTCCTGGAAGCCCTCCCCCGCACTGTGCGCCAGATCGGAGTTCTTGATCGCACGAAAGAGTCTGGCGCGATCGGCGAACCTCTCTACCTTGATGTGGTGACCGCCTTAAACGAAGGACTGAAGCTTGGTTACGGTGCCATGAAAGATGCGCCGTCCGTGGTCGGAGGCCGCTACGGCCTCTCCTCCAAAGAGTTCACGCCCGCCATGGTCAAGGCGGTATACGACAATCTGAAACAACCGCAGCCGAAAGATCACTTCACCATCGGCATCAACGATGATGTCAGCCACACCAGCCTCGACTACGATGCCGCGTTCTCCACCGAACCCGACAGCGTGGTTCGCGCTTTGTTCTATGGACTGGGCGCGGACGGCACCGTAGGCGCCAACAAAAATTCCATCAAGATCATCGGCGAAAACACCAACAACTACGGCCAGGGATACTTTGTTTACGACTCGAAAAAATCTGGCGCGATGACCGTCTCGCACTTGCGCTTCGGACCGCAACCGATCCACTCCAGCTACCTGGTTTCTAAAGCAAACTTCATCGCCTGCCACCAGTGGATCTTCCTCGAGCGCTACGACATGCTGAGCGCGCTGGTCCCGGGCGGCGTGTTCCTGGTCAACAGTCCGTTTGATAAAGACGAAGTCTGGGAGCATCTGCCGCGCGAGGTACAGTCGCAGCTCATCGCCAAGAAAGCCAAGCTCTACGCCATCGACGCCTACAAAGTCGCACAAGAGGCCGGAATGGGTTCGCGCATGAACACCATCATGCAGGTATGTTTCTTCGCCATCTCCAAGGTTCTGCCGCGCGACGAAGCCATCGAGGCAATCCGCGAATCCATTCGCCACACTTACGGCCGCAAAGGCGAAGACGTCGTCCAGAAAAATATGCAGGCAGTCGACGCCACGCTGGCTCATCTGTTCGAAGTAAAAATTCCCGACGCCGTCACCAGCAAAAGTGAGATTCCAGACTCGTTCCCGGGCGCGCCGAAGTTCGAGCACGACGTCCTGGGCACGATCTACGCTGGCCGCGGCGACGAACTTCCCGTGAGCGCCTTCTCCTGCGACGGCACCTTCCCCACCGGCACAGCGAAGTGGGAGAAACGCAATCTTGCCCTGGAAATTCCCGCTTGGGATTCGAAGATCTGCATCCAGTGCGGCAAGTGCGCCATGGTTTGCCCGCACGCCGTCATTCGCATCAAGGTATACGACAGCAAGGAATTAGAGCACGCACCAAAGACATTCAAGGCCTGCGACGCGCGCGATAAAGAGTGGGCGGGCATGAAGTACACGATCCAGGTCGCCCCGGAAGACTGCACCGGGTGCGGCGTCTGCGTCGATGTCTGCCCCGTGAAGAACAAGAGCGAAGTGCGGCTGAAAGCCATTAATATGGTGCCGCAGCCTCCGCTGCGCGCTCCGGAGAGCGAGAACTGGGACTTCTTCCTCAAGATTCCGGAACTCGACCGCCGAAAAATTAAACCCGGAACCATCCGCCAGCAACAAGTGCAGGAGCCGCTGTTCGAGTTCTCGGGCGCTTGCTCGGGTTGCGGCGAAACTCCTTACCTGAAGCTGGTTTCACAACTCTTCGGCGACCGTGCCGTGGTTGCCAACGCAACCGGCTGCTCGTCCATCTACGGTGGCAACCTGCCTACGACGCCCTGGGCCAAGAACGCTGACGGCCGCGGTCCGGCATGGTCGAATTCTTTGTTCGAAGACAACGCCGAATTCGGTCTCGGTTTCCGCGTCTCCATCGACAAGCAGACCGAGTTTGCTCACGAGTTGTTGCGCCGTGTATCCGGATCAGTGGGCGAAGAACTCGTCACCGCCATCCTCAACGCAAAACAAAAAGACGAGTCCGACATTTACGAACAGCGCCAGCGCGTCGACTTTCTCAGGGAAAAGCTTGCCCTACTTAATTCGACCGACGCGAAGCAACTTCTTTCCGTCGTCGACATGCTCGTGAAAAAGAGTGTCTGGATCGTGGGCGGCGACGGCTGGGCCTATGACATCGGCTACGGCGGCCTCGATCACGTGCTGGCCAGCGGGCGCAACGTGAACATCCTGGTGCTCGATACCGAGGTTTACTCCAACACCGGCGGGCAGGCATCCAAGTCCACGCCACGGGGCGCAGTCGCGAAGTTTGCCGCGGGCGGCAAGCCCGGTCCCAAGAAAGATCTCGGGCTCATGGCCATGACCTACGGCAACGTCTACGTTGCGAGCGTGGCGATGGGTGCGAAGGACGAGCACACGCTCAAAGCGTTTTTGGAAGCGGAAGCCTACGACGGGCCGAGCATCATCATTGCCTACTCGCACTGCATTGCGCACGGCATCGACATGACCACGGCGATGACTGATCAGAAAGTTGCAGTCGAATCCGGTCAGTGGCTGCTCTACCGCTACCACCCGGAGCGTGGCGTGGCAGGCGAAAATCCGCTGGCGCTCGACTCGCGCGCACCCACGCGGAAAGTGCAGGAATATCTGCTGCAGCAAACGCGTTTCAAGATGCTGACCAAGAGCAAACCAGAAGACGCAGCGCGGCTGTGGAAGCAAGCGCAGCAGGACGTGGAGAATCGCTATCGAATGTATGAATACATCGCCAGCCGCAAAACCGAACCAGCAGCCACCGCCAAAGAGACACCAGAAAAACAAGCTTCGCCGGCTGTGAAACCAGTGCCAACGGGGGCCGCAAAATAACGAGGGTGCCCCACCCTTGTCGCGTACTTTGCGACAGGGTGGGGATTTTGACTTCCTCAACGATTTCGAAGAAGCAGGAGAACTTATGATCGATCTCAGCACCACCTACCTGGGCCTGAAGCTGCACTCGCCGCTGGTCGCCTCGGCCTCTCCGCTCTCCCGCGACGTGGACGGCATTTTCCGCCTGGAAGAAGCCGGCGCCTCCGCCGTGGTGCTTTATTCCCTGTTCGAGGAACAGTTGCGCCAGGAGGCAGCCGATCTCGACTATCACCTCGCCGCCGGTACGGAGAGCTTCGCCGAATCGCTCACCTACTTTCCTCAGCCCAGCGAATTTCAAACTGGCCCCGAGGGTTATTTGGAGCACATCCGCAAGGCGAAGGCATCCGCGAGCATCCCGATCATCGCCAGTCTCAACGGTTCAACCTTGGGTGGATGGACAAAGTTCGCCGGTGAAATCGAACGCGCCGGCGCGGACGCCATCGAATGCAACATCTATTACATTCCCACCGACCCCAGGATAACGGCCGAGGAAATTGAACGCACCTATCTGGACATTCTGCGGGCCGTGAAAGCGACCGTGACCATTCCCGTCGCGGTCAAGCTGAGCCCATTCTTCAGCAACATGGCGAACATGGCGCATCGACTGGATGATGCTGGGGCCGACGCGTTGGTGCTCTTCAATCGCTTTTACCAGCCGGACATTGACCTGGAAGAACTCGAAATTCGCCCGAACGTTTTGTTGAGCACGCCGCAATCGCTGCGTCTGCCGCTTACCTGGATCGGAATTCTTCATGGCCGCGTAAAAGCCAATCTGGCCGCCACTGGCGGAGTGCACAGCGCGGAAGACGTAATCAAGTTGCTGATGGTGGGCGCCAATGTCACCATGATGTGCTCGTCGCTAATGCGCCACGGCATCAATCACCTGCGTCACGTGGAGCGCGAACTGCGCGACTGGATGGAAGAGCACGAATACGAATCGGTGGCCCAGATGCAAGGCAGCATGAGCCAGCTCCGCTGCCCCGATCCCGGCGCCTTCGAGCGCGCGCAATACATGCGCGCTGTGAAAGGCATGCAACACATTCACATGGCTGGATGGCGGTGATGTCTACAAATACCGAACTCACGCAAGATCAGAAAAACTGGGTAGGAGAAGTCACACAGGTTCTAGGATCCACGATCCCGTCTCTCGAGCCTTTCGCCGACAATAAGTTGATTCTCGGCGACATCAAAGTTTCTTTCCCTAGCGCAGACCAAGCTACCGAGAGAACCCGCCGCCAACGTGCTCGAGCTCTGCTCGTTCCCCGCGAACACGGCGCATGGGGACTGTTGCTCGTCCCCCTGGTCACCGGCGCAGGAGTCGCCTTTCGTGAGAGCACACACGTTGTTCCGGCCCTGCTGCTTCTGTTGGCCACCCTCTCACTGTTCTGGCTAAGAACTCCGGTAGAGAGCCTGCTCGGCACCTCGGCCATGCGAGCACAAACTCGGGACGAGCGGCGGACCGTCGCGTTCGCGATCGCCTGCCTTGGTGCAGTTGCAGCGTTTGCCCTGGGTGCATTGCTTTGGTCGTGGCAGAATCCGCTGCTATGGCCGATCGGCGCAGCCGCCAGCACTGCATTCGTAGCACAGGCGCTGCTCAAACTCGCGTTGCGACAGCCGCCTCGGCTGTCGAGCGGGCGTACCACCAGCAGGCAGTCCGTTCAAAGATTGCGCATGCTCTCGGAAATCGTTGGCACCATCGGTCTGACGGCTTCGGCTCCGGCAGCCTACTACGTGATCACTGGAAAGTTTGGCCTCACCGCGTGGGTCGTGTGGGTCGCGAACCTGATCTTCGCCGGCGACCAGATCCATTACGTACAGCTCAGAATTCATACCGTGCGAATCGAAGGACTCCGCGCGAAGCTAAAGCACGGATGGGCCTTCGCGACTGGACAGCTTCTGATGACCGCAGCACTCACCGTGGCTTGTCTTTTCAGGCTCATTCCTCCGATCGCTTCCCTCGCCTTCTCGCCGCTTCTGTTTCGAGGATGGTTCTACTTCATTCAGAAGCCAGCACCATTGGCCGTCCGGAGGCTAGGTTGGAGCGAACTCAGTCACGCCGTGGCGTTCTGCGTCCTCTTCATCGCAACTTTTTCCGTAGCAAAGTAGTGCCGCGTTTCACGTAGCGCCGGCGCCTCGCCGGCTGTCGCGAGGGCGTCCCGCCCTCGCATTCGGTAGCGAAAAGAACTCATGTGCGATTTTCGGCATGCGTAACTCGCTGAGAGCCAGCGACTTATTACAACCATGTACGTACATCCGTACATAAAATGTTCCTGCAGGAACATTGTGGAAAACTCTGCCATCCCCTTTGAATGGTTCGCCTTGCAGGCTTTATCGGCCTACGGCACAATCACGGCCGCCCCATCCACCGCATCCTTCTTCACCGCCATCAACGCTTCATTCGCCTGATCCAAAGCAAACACCGTGACCTTAGGCTTCAGCTCGATCTTCGCAGCCAGCGCAATAAAATCGCGCGCGTCGCCCCGGGTCATGTTCGCGACGCTGCGCAGCTGACGTTCGCCCCACAGAAGGCTGTCGTAGTCGAACTGCGGGATGCGATCGAGATGAATCGCATTGATCGCCACCACGCCGCCCTTGCGCAGGCTCGCCAGCGCGGCAATCACCACGTCACCGCTGGGAGCGAAGGTGATGGCGCGATCGAGTTCCACCGGTGGCTTCTCAGTCTCACTGCCAACCCAGTGCGCGCCCAGTGACGCCGCCAAGTCGCGATGAGATTTGCCTCGCGTGGAAACATACACGTCGCACTTCCACGCACGCAGAACGGAAATTGCAAGGTGCGCCGATGCGCCAAAACCAAACAATCCAACACGCTCGCCGGGTTCGACGCCGGCTACGCGCAGGCTGCGGAAGCCGATGATGCCCGCACAGAGCAGCGGCGCAGCGTGCAGATCGTCGAGTGCCGCGGGCAACGGAGTCACAAAATCAACGCGAGCCAAAGCGTATTCCGCATATCCGCCGGGCACGCTGTATCCGGTGAACGTAGGAGAGTCGCAAAGATTTTCCATGCCACGCTTGCAGTAGGGGCAAGTGCCGTCAGTCCCACCGAGCCAGGAGACGCCGACGCGCGCGCCCAATGGCGATTCTTTTGTGGCGCCGCCCACAACCTCGCCGACAATCTGGTGGCCGGGAATCATGTCGGAATGTTTTGGGGGTAACTCGCCTTCCACGATATGCAGATCAGTGCGGCACACGCCGCAGGCGCGCACTCGTAAAAGAGCATGCCCTGGTTTGAGTTGCGGGTCGGCGACGTCGGCTATTCGTAGCGGGCGCTGTGAAATGGGTTTCGGCGAGGTGAGGATTGCGGCCTTCATGTTTCACCCAACGCGCCGGGCTGCGCCCGGCGGACAGCCGAGGCGGCTGTCCCCACATAACACTTTATTCTTCCAGCTTTATTTCTGCTCAGGAACCTACGACGATGGTACCAGTTCCAGGGTGAGCACTTGAAACGGTTGCAGGTGGAACATGTGTTCTTGCTGAGCGGGAGTGCGGAAGGCCTGCTGGGCACTGTCGCTTTTCCATGGACTGCGCGCCGCATACGCCGGTTTGGAATCTGCGGGCAGTTCCAGGAGCGACCACAGACTGGCGCTGAAGTCCTGCGGCTGATCGCTGGGGTTGCGTAGAGTCAGAATTGCTTTTTCGCGCGACCACGATGCCCAGCCATAGACTTCCAGCCGCGCAGGATCACCACCGATCCAGTGTGAGTCTTTGAGCGTCGCCGCGTTGTCCCGCGACCACTTCGCAGTCTCGGCCAGCACGTCCCAATCGTCAGGCGAGAGCAGCGCTGGTGTGATGTACATTTCTTGCAGCTGCGTTCCGGTGCCGAAGTAGGAGTGAACTTCGTCGGGAAAATCGTGGCCGGGATCGGTGCTGAGGCGCTCGGCGTAGCGCGCGAAGATCAGCCCGTGCAACATCAGCGAATTCATCGGAAACAACGGGCCCTCTTCGACAACCCAGCGATAGATTTGGGCGTCGCGATAAGTAATCCAGCGCTGGCGATCGGTGCCGACGCCGGCGAAGCTGTGGTCTTCGCCCCCGCGCCAGATCGAATCAGCATAGAGCAGCCAAAACGGCGAAGGGTACGTTCCCGTTGTGAGGTTGACATATAGATCAGGCTTCTTCGCGCGCAACTCGCCGATCAAGTGGATGGCAGCGTCGAAGTCGCTGTCGAAGTCGCTCCCTTTGATAACAGAATTCACATTGCCTGTGCCGTCGAACTTGAACTGGTTCACGCCATATTTCTCGATCATCTCAAGGCAGGTGTCGCGGAAGTAGCGATAGTATTTCGGTCCGGAGAGCGCGAGACCGCCTTCGTTGGTCTCGAATCCCTGCGTGCGCGCAGACGCCAGGCGCTGCTGCTTTGGCCCATCGTAGCCGCCCCACGGCGAAAGCCAGATGCCTGGAGCCGCGCCGTACTGGGCTGCGGTCTGCGCAACTTTCGTCAAGCCATCGGGAAAACCAGGATTAAATTTCCAGAGAGTTGTGGGATCGTCCCAGCCATCGTCGAAGAGAAAGCTGTCGAGCTTGACGCCGCGTTGTTTAGTCAGTTGCTCGCCAAAAGCCTGGACGACTTTTAGAGCTCCATGCTCGTCGTAACGATCAAAGTATCCCAGGTCATACCAGGAGTTGTAATGCAGAAAGGTTCGATAAGGATGCGCGCGTTCGAGTTCCACGTAGGTGAGGAAGTCGCGGCGCAATTGCCCGGAGTGCGTCACGCCGATCACTGAGGAATAGGTCACGCTCTGTGCGGCTTGCAGAGGAAGTTCGCGGGAGAGCCAGCAGGAAGCGCGGTCGGCATGGACGCGGCATTCGGAGAGCGGATGCTCGAAACCCAGGAACCAGGTGCGGGCGGTGACGGGCGATCCTTTGGCGTGGCCAGAAACCTCTGCGCCGGATACGACCGCGTCGATGAGAATAATTTGACTCAAAGCGAACGATGGTCGCAGCGCGCGGAGCGTGACCACTTCGCGAATGTAGTTGGCACCTTCACGCAGGATTGCCGTCCAGGTCAGGTGGAGTTTCGCAGAAGGATCTTCGAGTTCGATGCGGAGCTGCCGGCCTGGCAGATGATCGGCTGCTTTGGGCGAGTCTTTCGAGACCGGCGCATCTTCGATCACTGGCTGCGCAACGATTTTTAAATTCGACGACTGCAGCGTTGAACCCTCCTTTGGCACCAATGCGAATACACTTCCTGCCAGCGGCAACTTGGTTCCGGTGAGATGGTTGATTAGAGTCGCCCATTGCAGAGACCCACCGTGGACGGACCAGGTCGCGGAGATGGCATTGTTCGACAGCGTGACGTTGTCGCCTTCACGAACGGCCTGCACAGCCGGCGAGCACTCGACAGGCGCGATCGCCAGCATGACAACGAGCGGAAGGAAAAGAAGACGTGGCATCCTTGAAGTTTTCTGTTGTGCTTCCGTCACAATTCTAAAAACAAAGAACCGGAGCGGCCACCACTAAGGACACTACACTAATGAGAACTGAGGCAGCAGCCACAATTGATGGCCGCTGGCTGATGTTCCGAAAATTTGGTACGATTTAGCACGAAGCAGTGATTGGCTCTTTCCTAAGTCCTTGAAATCAAAGAGTGGGCCTGTGGCGCAGCTGGGAGCGCGCTTCCATGGCATGGAAGAGGTCGTCGGTTCGATCCCGACCAGGTCCACCATATTTTCAATCACTTACGAACGTCCCGACCAATCGGTTGGTGTCATTTGGTGTCAAAACGCTCTGACTTCTTCTAAATTGAGAAGTGGTCAACCCCCCGTTCACCACGCTTGCTTTCTGCTTCCGCACAGACGTCGATCTCTTCCTCAACTCCTTATTGATGGAATCGACCGTCGCCCGTACGCTCTTCGGAATCTCCTGCATATACACATCCGTAGTGGTTGCCGCGCGAGAGTGCCGGAGCACGCCTTGCACGTCCTTCACCGTGCCCTTCTTTTGCGCCAGCGTGGCAATTGTGCGCCGTATGACCTGGAAGGTGAGCTTTGGGAGCTCCAGCTCTGCCGCGAGTTTGTGCAACACGCGCTTGCGATAGTTGCCGGTGTCAATAAAGTCACCGTCCTGGTTCGGGAAGATGAACGCTTCGGGCGTTGGATCAGGACATTGTTGTTTCCAGCGCCAGAGATCAGCGGTCAGCTTCCTGGGAATATGAATAACCCCGAGACTCTTTCGGGTTTTGCCCCACGGGCGGATCTTGCCCATGTAGGCGGTTTCGCTCACGCTCATGTTGGATTCTGCGAGGTTGAAGCATTTCCATCTGAGCGCAAACAATTCGCTAGGACGGAGGGCATTAGTCATGTCCAGTTCCAATAGCAGCCGGTCACGAAGATCCAAGCGGGAAAGCGCTTTTCGGAGTTGCTCCCAGCTCAACGTTGTTTTGTCGGTCTCGCGTAGTTGGGCTGGGACTCTAACCTTGCGCGCCGGGTCCTTTGAGAGGAAGTCCTGATCGACCGCCTCAACAAAGATGTCCCGCAAGTATGCCCTCATCTGAAGCACCCTGTCCCTGGACCTCGTTTGTGCCAATTTGTTCAGGTGGACCTGCAAGGTGAACTTATCGAAATTCTCCAGCGGAATCTTGTCGAAGGGATCGATAAGGTCCTTTTGGATAAGCAGTTTTTTCACTTTGCTGGTTTCTTCCTTCCAGTTGGCCTCTTTCAGAGGCAAGAAGCGATTGCGAACGAACCAGCCGAAGCTCACAGAGCCGTCGTTCATCACCCTGCCAGCGTCGCCTGTCTGCCCGTTCTGTTTAGTGATTTCACGTTCCAGTGCCTCCCGAGCTTGCGATCTCTTCATTTGAGATCTGTGCCCAAGAATCACCGCGACCCTGACGGTCTTTTGCTTGGCCGTCGTCGGGTCAATTACGGTCTTGCGAAAATACCCGTACCATTTCTTTCCACGAGGGGTCACGTAACCCCTCTGACTCGATGTACCCATTCATTCCTCAATTTCTGTGGCGGGAACAATTGGGCCTGCAGCTATTTTACCCGCGTTTGCAACGCAGGTTGCTGAGACGTTCCCGCTCGTCAATGAACTCTTCTATTCTGCTGGCTCGATAACGTAGAGTCCCGTCGCCCATACGGATAACGGGAAGATGCGGAGCTTTGCGAGACGAATGGTCCCAAACCCAGTCCTTCGTCACATTCAACCGCTCAGCGACTTCGTCAGCGGTGAGGAGAGGATCCTTAAAAGGACTGCGGCCGGCAGTTCGCGGAGGACTGTCAGATTCGATGAAGCCACCAGAGGCTGGACTGGTGTCTGGAACAGGTTCAAATTTGCGCGGCTGTTCGCCCGAGCTTTGGAGTAGGCGCAGGCCTGATCCTGATTGCGAGTTCGACATTGCGGCACCTGCCAATGAGCACCCTCGTTTGAGGTTGCGTGATTGGAATGCCTTTTAAGCCATCTTCCAAATTCGGTCAAACAGAGCTCACCCCTTCTTGGCGGTGTTCGTTCACCGCAGACGTCCAAAACCGTTTTACGATCTTCTTCCACCTCTGATTTGACCGAAATTCCAATTCGACTTAATTTCTTCACCACTCATGATGACCAGTATGGTCTCGGGGAGGAGCAGAGCATGTTTTCGTCCTTGGAACAGCTTGCGCAGAGACTACGCGCGAGCTGGTACATCGCTGATTCGATTGCCACCACAACGGTGTACTTAGCCGCAAGGCTGCGGAAGCCGCTACTGCTCGAAGGCCCAGCGGGCAGCGGGAAGACGCAATTGGCATACGCAGTCGCGGAGGCTGCTGATACTACGGTCGAGCGTCTGCAGTGCTACTCGGGAATCAATGAGGAAAAGGCCATCGGCAAATTCGACGAACCGCTACAGAGGCTTTGCGTCGAGTTGAAATCGAAGTCCAGCAGCGTCGATTGGGAATCCCTGCAGGTCGAGTTACATAGCCTGAAGTTCTTCAGTGCCGGGCCACTCCTACGGGCGCTGCAGTGCGAGAAGCCTTGCGTCTTGCTCATCGACGAACTGGACAAAGTGGACCACACATTTGAAGCCTTACTTCTGGAATTACTCAGCGTGTGGCAGTTGAGCATTCCGAAGCTGGGCACCATCAAGGCCACGAGCATTCCCTTCGTCGTGTTGACATCGAATGAAGAGAGGCGCATCGGCGATCCCTTACGCCGGCGCAGTTTCTATCTGCGGGTTGAACACCCCACGGCCGAACGCGAAGCCGAAATTGTTGCATTAAGAACACCAGAATCCAGCCCCGAGTTTCACGCCGGCATGGCGGGACTCGCGAAGGCCTTGCGCGGCTGGAGCATGGAAAAACCGCCGTCCGTTTCCGAAATTCTCGATCTTGCGCAGGCGCTCGAGGTTCTCGGGACAGAACAGATTACGGCTGAGATGAGGGACACGCTGCTGCCTTTGCTGGCCAAGACCGAGGCCGACCGGCGAAAGCTGCTCCTGCGCGATGGCTTTGCCAGCCTGATCTACGACGCGCAGCAGTACAGTGCAGAAGCTCTGCGAGGGAGTGCGGCATGAGGTCGGCATTCATCTTGGCGCAAATGCTTTGCGCCATTTCGATTTCCTGGGCGCAATCAGGTAGGACACCAGCGCGGATTGAAGCTGAGTACTACGTGACGGCCTACGCGCAACACTATCGGGTGCCCATTGCGCTGGCACGCGCCATTATCATGCGCGAATCGAATTGGCAGCCCTGCGTGATCTCCCCGAAAGGCGCCGTGGGGCTAATGCAGTTGATGCCCGCCACTGCCAAGCGGCTGGGCGTGACTGACCGTTGCAATCTTGACCAAAACGTCTCTGGCGGTGTGCGCTATCTCGCTTGGTTGATGCGACAGTTTCATAACGACCTCAGACTCGTGGCCGCTGCTTATTACGCCGGCGAAGACATGATCGGGAGGCGAGGCCTTGCTTACAGAAATCCCGACGTCGTCGCGTACGTCTCAGCAATTAGAACAACTTACCTTCGAGAAGCCGGCATTGAACCAGAAAGCAAAAATACCATTGCGAAAAGAGATGTGAGATGAACAAATGTTTGAGTTTGGTGTATCTGATAACGACCTGTTTGCTGCCCTTCCACCTGGCGTCGGCGCAAACCGAGTTGCCGCAGGCACGAATCGTGAACCTGAGTATTGATCCGGAACAGGTCTTGGTCCTGCACGTGCGGCCGGGATATGTCAGCTCGGTTCGGGTGCTGGAGGAGGTGAGTTCGGTTGTCTTGGGTGATCCGGGAGCCTTTAAGGCGGAACACTCCGAAGCCGAGCCGCAACTTGTGTTTTTCAAGGCAACCAGCTCAAAACCCGCGCAAACCAACGCACTGATCACGACCAAAGGCGGGCATGAAATCTCACTTAGCCTGGTGAGCCAAGGAAAATCAGACCATAGCGAAGTAGTTGATTACGTCCTCAACTGCGAGCGTCCGCACAGTTTTCTAATCACTTCAGCTCATACCAGCTTTGCGGTCGGCGAAACAAAGAATGTTGCGCCAGAAGACCCGCCCGCCGCCGCTCCCCCAGAGAAACCCACCAGCCAAGAGCGACAACTGCTAAAGGCGCAACGGCTTGAAAATCCGCATTGGGAAGGCAAGCTGTTGCGGGTTGCGGTTGGACAGACGACGGAGAAGGATCAGCAGATGGCCCTCCCTTTCGCTGTTCTTAACGCTTCTGCACGGACAATCGAAGTGCTGCCACCGCAGATACAGCTTACCGGGACATCGAGAGACAAGCATCGGAAGGCGATCAAGGCCGAACCGGTCGCGATCAAGAATTACTGGATGACCACGCGCAAGCTCGCACCTGGCGCCAGGGCCGATGGAGTGGTCGTGTTCGAACGACCCAGTTTCAAAGAATCCAGCGAAAGGTTGCTACTGGCAGTTGCCCAAGCAGAAGAGGTCGATCGTCCAGTCTTGGCGCCGATCGCGTTTGTTGCCGCGGTAACGGGAGGTGCAAAGTGACTCGCCCCAACGGACACAGTGACAACGGCAACGCCGCATTAATGCAGGAGCCAGACGAAAATGAATTCCTGAGCAGTGTGCCCATCCCTCCGCTAGCCCCTGTCGCCGCACCGGAGTTTGCAACCAGGGCCAAGCAGAGAGCGAAGCAGCAGATCCAACAAAACCGATTCGTAATCATCGGCGCGGGCGCGGTCGTGACAGCGCTTCTGATCTTCGTTGCTATCTCCATGCCACATCGAGGGGGGCCAGAGAAGGCAAAGAGTCGTGGTGCAATCACTAACGACGAGTCGACGGGGCAAGCCAGCAACGAGGGCAACGACAAGAGCCTGTTCCCAATTACCGATTCCGGACGCCCTGCAACGAAGGAAACGCACCAAGGTTTTCTGAATGAACGAGACCTGCAGCGAACTGTAATTCGTTCGGAATCGAATGCTTCGCAGACAGGAAAGACGAATGGAGCGGGAACGCTGGGTTCGATACCACCTTTTGGCGACCAGGCATGGCAGGCACCACCTTATCAACCAGGCTCGAGTGTTGAGACTTCCGACGTGGGTAAGGCAGAGCGCGAGGCCATGGAGAAACCTTCGCTAATATATGTGCGAAAAGCCTCGGCAAGCCCTGCCGGTTTTCAGACCGTCGGTGAGGCAGCGCCGCAACTGGGATTGGGCTTGGCGACGGGTACACGCTTACGGGCCCGCTTGGAATCGGCTGCAAGCACGGCTGCACGAGTGCCAGTTCTAGCAGTGATCGAGTACAACTATGAGCGCGATGGAGAAATCATTGTTCCTGCGGGAGCCAAAGCGGTCGGCCATATCAGGGATGCAAACCGGTCAGGGTATATGGACCTGCAGTTTGATTCTTTGTTGATGCCCGATGGCGCGTCTGTTCCGATCGAAGCTGCTGCGACGGATTTGGATTTGCGGCCGCTGAAAGGAAAAGTTTCGGGCAAGAACACGGGAAAGAACGTCCTAGTCAGATCGCTGTCCGGAATCGGCCAAGCTGGCGCAATGTTCGTGGGACAAGGCAGTCTAAGCCAGCCGCTGAACGAATCCGATCTGATGCGAGAGCGAGTCAGCAATAATATCGGCGAAACCGGAGACGAAGAGGTTTCTCGATTGGCAGTAAACCAGCAGATCGTGGTGACGGTTTCGGCTGGGGCGCCCATCTATGTGCTCCTTGAACAAACACCCAAGTCCAAGCAACCTTCGACGCAAACAAGCCCCCGAAACAGTCCGACCTCCAACTCGTCCAATGCTGACCAACTGCGCCAGTTGCTCCAGTTGCAACAGGAGCTAAACCAATCGGCCACAAGCAACCAAGCAGCGCAGTAGACCATTGCTCATGAGACCAAAGGTTGCTCGCCTTCGAGTCTCCAGGAACGCCTGAGTGAATTCTGAACATGCTTGTGAGATGCACCAAAGTCAAACATTTGTTCATCTCACTAATTCGCCTCTCAAGGGGTTAGAAGCGGATTCCCTCGAATTCATTCGATTGCTGTTCCTGCTCATGAGTTCCCGGATGGAATCGCCGTGAAAGTGCGCTGACAGGCTGGATCACGTGTAATTACAAGGCAGCGGTCGCAACGCAACGCCCTGTAAAGAACAGCTAAGAACCATAAAGAACGAACTTTCGTTGCACCGTTCTTGTACCGCGAGTCTTGAACCAAAACTCTGGAAAAGGGGGGATTTGGCGATCTCGGCAATGAAGCACAAAGACGATTTCAAACGGGACTGGCAACCCTCGGCCAGTGCCCTAGTAGTCAGTGCAGCCCCGAGGCAGTGATCTCTCTATTAAAGATGCGTTCGGCGAAGCGTTTCTCTAAAGGAGGGTGCCGATGGAAGTTTCTGAGAGTGTTGTCGGCAAACGGACACCGTCAGTGGTGTGCGGCAGACAATTGCGTAGGGACCGATCTCATCCCGTCCGCGCCATTTCATCGGACAAAACTAACGCTGCCCCTGTTGATCTGCAGTCTTGGATTCTTGTCGCCGCTCTCGTGTCTCACGCTTCAGAATGTTGGACAATCCGTACAGCATTCGCTTTACCAAGGAGAGAAGATGATGGCGCTGAGACATCAACGTGGCTGGCTAAAAAACCAAACACGCACTCAAGGCAAGACCTGGGTATTGTTCTTCCCTACTACTCGAAACTGCCGCTTCGCGCCGACCTTTCACGTGCAGGCACTTTGTTGTTTGCCCTCTTTTTCGTGGGCTTGACTCGGAGCACAACTATTGGCTTCCGGCGCGTAGAAACAGCCATCAACCACGCCTCAAACCCAAATTCGAGCCCGCTTGCCGGTTTGATCTCGCCTAACACTTGAGCGGCTTCTAGCGTCGCGGCTCCATGTAGGAACGCCCAAAGCGCGACGGATGCCTGCGCAGCTCGGTCGGACCCAGCAATTCGTTGCACCTGCTCGACAGTGAACATCCAGAGGCTTAAGGATGGTGCAGCGGCCTCCGAACGCGGGGGTCACTCCTTCTCAACTGCGACATAAGAGAGTTCTCCGTGTCGCTCAACTTGAAAAACGAGAGGAGCGTTTCCAACGCGTGCTGGTCGTGAAGCATTCGAAGCCAATGCCGTTGCCATCGCCTACCCGATGCAAGGACTGCAGATCCAGTTGGTCATCGCTCTTGATCGGTACGAAGCGCATCTTCGGCCGCCCGACTGCCTCCGCAATCGCTTCAGCATCAATGTAGTCGCTCTTGTTCGTCTTTACATACGGCTTTACATACTGCGCCGGCATCAGCCGTACCTCATGACCCTGCTCTCTCAGAGCCCGCCCCAGAAAGTGCGACCCTCCGCAGGCTTCCATGCCAATCAATTCAACCTGCAGGTTCGCAGTGAAGAGCAACAGTTGTTTGCGTGAAAACTTCTTGCGCACCACAACCTCGCCGCGCGGGTTAAGCCCAACCAGATGAAAGACTGTCTTGCCGAGATCAATGCCGATCGTGTGTAGCTGCATGGGAACACCTCCTTGCTCCTCTTATACCCGGCTGCTCTGGTAGAGGCGGCGGATCATCCCATTAGCAATGATGACGCAACGTGTTAACAGAAAAACGTGCCCACTGATATTGCCCGGTTCCCTCTCGTGTCCTCCCGCTCCCTGCCGTTCCATCTGACCGTGCCGTGACAGGGCAACAACGAGGTGCAACTTATTGGATTTCAACGGTCACTGACAGCCCGTTCTTGATCCTCTAAGGAATTCTTTGACCCGGCTTACCGGACCCAAATCGGACCCAGATTTGGAGAGAATCGCTCCGTTCTGACGAGTTGGTCGAACGAGGAGAGGAGCCCCTCAGGCGACCTCTCGTCTTTGCGAACGTATTGCAGCTTCCATCGCAGTCTCAGCCTGCAAGCTTTGGAGATCTCGCGAGATGGTTACAGTAGTGCGACCGCCTTTCTTGTTGAAGCACATTGCCACGATGTTCTCTAATGGGGAATTCTCCATTCCCATGTTCGTCCATGACCAGGTGCCACCCGGGGTACCTGTGATGAAAGAAAAACGCGCTGAGATTTCTTACAGTTTTGAAGAGTTACCAGCGGGAGGAAGGGTACGGATTAAGACAAAACAACCGGACGCGCTAAAGGCAATTCATGAATTCCTTCGTTTTCAGATTGACGACCACCATACTGGCGACACGACCGATATTGGCTCGTTATCGCCGCCGGCCGCCACGACATGCAGGCTGGTCACTCCGAAGTGGTTCTCCATTTTAGATTTCAACATGCGAGGCAACTTCTCCTCCTTGGTAGGCATAAGCCACCTCAAAGAAGCTCGCGCTTGACAGCGTGTGCCGCTCGATCGGTAGATTCTGGAACTGTGTCTTAAACTCCGCGGTCTGATGCGCGCGCTCCCATACCTCTTTGCTTTCCCATATGCCGTACACCACATACTCCTGATGAGGGTTCTTCAGCGATCGGTGAACTCTTACCGAAATGCATCCAGGTTGAGCGCTGATAAATCGCGCTAGTGCGCGATGAAGAGATTCGAACTCGGGGACCTTGGACGGCAGAACATGAAAAGTTACCAGAGCGTAAATCATGGCTTTCCTCCTTTGCGGTTTTTTCGGCTCAAAGCGGTGGTTGATTGCTTGACGGGCACGTCGTGCAGGTCATCAAACAGCGGTACAAAGTCGCCGGACGAGGCTCGGCGCAATCGTCCTTCCCATCGACCGAACACTCGTCTCAGCTGGGTGCGCAGATTCGAAAGTTCGTCAACCTCCCGATCCAGATCAGCGAGTTTCTGCTGGAGGAGATCTCGAACCGTGCGACAGGGGGCAGTTCCAGCGCGGTACATCCGAAAGATTTTTGCCAGCTCGTGAAGCGTGAAACCTGCTCGTTTTGCCGAGGCTACCCACTTGAGATACTGGACTTCTCGCGCACTCCAGAGCCGGTACCCGGCGGGAGATCGCTCCCCTTTCGGCACAAGTCCAATTCGCTCATAGTGGCGGATACTGTCCGGCCCAACCCCGGCGATACGAGCAAGTTGGCTGACCGTTAATTTCTGAGACGACATGTGATCCTCGAAGTAAACATTATCGAGCTTGGAATCGTATCCAAGGTCAAGTGTTTTTTGGATTATGATTTTGATAAACGCGACGATTCGCTTATGACAACCTCCTATGAACAGCACATTACTTAAAGCCTTAATCGCGTTTCTACCGGCGGGCGCGCTGCTTTCCGGTTCGGCTGTCTTGTTCCTTAGAGGAAAATCGCTGAGCTGTTTCCTTCAGTTGGTCGGAGCGGCGTGCCTAGTGGTAGTTGTCCTCGCTCACGTCTCCGAAGGGCTGCAGCTATTTCCGTGGATGCATTGGGGAGCGAAGCACAGCGTTGGTCATTATCTCGATTTCGTATCTGCTGTCTTTGGTCTCACGCTATTTCCCGCAGGCTATCTTCTTCATGCGCTTACAAACCCCGGCGATTGACGGATCGGTAAAAAGGCTAATTTGACGGCGTTTCAATGCACGGGCAATAGCAACTTGACTGCAAGACCGAGGACCGCCGCAATGAATATGCGCCGCAGCCAGACTGCGCTGAGGAACAAAGCGATGCGGCTTCCCAGCAGCGCGCCCAGAAACATGAAGCCTCCAAGGACGATACCAAGCCTCAAATCCACGACACCTCGCCAAATAAACACTACTGTGGCAACTCCCGATGAAAACACGTTGATGACCTTCGTGGTCGCCACGGCTTGAAGGAAAGTCATTCCGAAAAGCAGTACAAAGGCCGCAGTGAGCATCGTGACGTAACCGCCGCTGAAAAAGCCGCCATAAATTGCCAGAAGGAATGTGGCCGCGTACCCGGTAATTATCCCGACGTGTGACGAGGGAGCGTCATGACTAGCTCGTCCCAAGTTCTTATTCAGCATGGAAAAAACGGCAACGCCGATCATCGCAACAGCGATTGTGATTTGGAGAGCCTTGAGCGGGACACGGAGCAATAGTAATGCGCCCAATCCAGAACCGAGGATCGTGAGAGCGATCGAGGGCAGGAGCCGGCTGCGGCTGAGTACGCCCCTACCGACGAACGGCAACGAGCCACCCACGCTCATAAACGTCAAAGCCGGCATGTTCGTTGCAACTGCAACGTGTGCTTCGATGCCCAATGCGATCATGACTGGAACTGTGATCAAAGACGTGCTGCCAGTCACGACGCTAATCACGCTCGTGAAGAAGAACACAGCGATCAAGAGAGAGAGTTTGGCCCCGGACACGCGACCATGATAGCAAGGGCAAGCAGGTACAATGTGAGGGCAAGCTGAGGGGCTAGGAGCCGCCCGTCGTAGCGCAGCACAGCTCCGGGCGGCTCTCGCAGGGTTTTTGGGAGTCAGAACATACCTTTTTTAGTGGCCCCGCCAAGGTCCTCGAGGATTACACAGTCAGGCCCTGGTCCACCGGCGCACGCTGAATCGCACGCTGCCACGAAGGCCGCAAGATTGCGCTCCAGCACACGCATCTCCCTGACTTTGTTCCGCACGGCGGTCAGATGCTGCTGGGCCAGATCGCGTGCGTCCATGCAGGATCGTGTTTGGCCCTGCATGATGGCGATCAGCAATCTCACCTGCTCGATCGAAAACCCGAAGTCACGGCACCGGCGGATCAACGTCAAGCGGTTTACGTCTTCTACCTTATAGACGCGCTGTCCCCCAGCCTGACGCTCTGCCCGCCGCAACAGGCGGATCTCTTCGTAGTAACGGATCGTCGGAACGCTGGTTCCAGTCTGCTTCGCCAGCGTGCCAATCTTGAAACCTGACATGGCGTAATCCACCTCAAAGTTAGCCCTTGAACCTCAAGTTACTTGAGGGATTATATTCATACGAGTGGGGAGAGGCGAGCCAGCATGACATCATCCAACACAGGGCCGATTGCCTGTAGTCTGACGGCCGATAATCTTAAGAATCGCTTGGCGTGGATCGGCGAACTGACGCGCGATGCGCTGCGACGCCATGAGCGGAGGGACCTGGTGCTGGATCTGCGATACGCACCCGAAGCGGCCGACCGCGTGCGAGAGATGGTCCGCAAGGAACAGGAATGCTGTGCGTTTCTGGCTTTCGAGACGCACGAAGACCCTGACGAAATTCGATTGACGATCACAGCGCCCGAAGCGGCAAGAAAAGCCGCTGACGAACTGTTTGAGCAATTCGTTGCCTCTGTGCCGACGAAGACCGTCCTCGGCTGCTGCATATCGGAAGCGAAGTGTGAGCAATGAAGACGGCGGTTGTCTATATCCTGGCGGCGTTGGCGGAGATCGCCGGATGCTTCTCGTTCTGGTCGTGGCTGCGGCTCGGCAAACCACTCTGGTGGTTCATCCCGGGAATCGCCTCACTCGTGTGTTTTGCCTCCCTACTAACCCTTGTTGAAACTGGTGCGGCTGGGCGGGCTTATGCCGCTTATGGCGGCGTCTACATTACTGCATCGCTGTTCTGGTTGTGGGCAGTGGAAGGTGCGCGACCAGACCGTTGGGATACTGTGGGCGCGTGTATCGCTTTGATCGGTGCAGGGATCATTGTCTTTGGGCCGCGAGTTAATGGATGACACGATGATTGACAAGGAAACGCTCAAGATCAAAGCTCCCGAACGAGCCGCCCGCGCCGCGGCACTGACCGTCGCGGCCGGAGCCGTCGCCTGCGGTGTATGCTGCGTGCTGCCGTTTGCCCTTCCGGCGGTCGCTCTAGCCAGTGCGGGAGGCGTCATCGCGTGGTTTAGCGGCGTTCAGCTTTGGGCTACGGTGTTAGCCGCTATCATCGTGGCCGCTGCATGGATTTGGATCGTAGTGCAAAGCGTACGCGCGAACGCCAAGCCTGCGCGATCAACGATCTACATGATGGGAATAGCCACCTCTGTGTTGCTCCTGGCGCTGTTCTGGTCCCGCATCGAGCCACTGATCGTCCAAGCACTGAAGGTGTGACTCTCTCATTGAGACTGATTGCAGCCGGTCCGACAAAAAGAAAGACGGAGAAGCCATCGTCCTCCGCCTTTTAATCGTCTTTTGCATCTTTGATTTAGGCCGAGCTTTTGGCGGGCATGGCCCTCTCTTTCTTCTTCTTCTTCTTCTTCTGCTGCTGCTGCTGCTGCTTCGCTGCGAACTCCTGAGCTACGGAATTCTGTACCTTTTCGCTATCAATGCGGTAGCGCCGAGCAGTGGTGTGCAGAACATCACTAATGATAGGCCCGTCACAGACACGCCCGCAGCGAAATTCTTGGCCGACCTCTGGCCCGGCGATAAGGGGGATGTGGGGCGAGCGGGCGAAACGCTATGCTTGGAGGACAATCCCGCAGGGTTTCCCGTTCACCTCAAGTGAGAACATCGGCGTGTGAAAACATGCCCAATTCTGCCAGGGGAAAACGGCCCTGCTCTCGACAAGGTGGTCGGTGATATCACCGTCAAATTCCAGAATGCAGACCTCGGGCACCTCCACCGAGATACCGGGCCCCTTTTTGTGCGAACGGCTTCGACTAGGGCTAGTGCCGTAAAGTCGCGTTCCAAATCAAGCGGGTGGGCTAACAGCGGGAGATCATTGTTACGATCGTCGATGAGTTTCATTTAAGCGTCGGGTCGTTCCGAGTAGTGACTTGACATCCCGTTCGATCAGACTCACCTGCATGTTTGGCATAAATTCGACCATTTCGACCAATCAGAAAGCTGACGGGAAGGCCGAGAATCCCGCCATACCGCTCAGCGAGCTTCGCATCCCCGATAGCGACGGGATAGTTCATTGTTAATTGCTGATAGAACGCGCGCACCAGCTTCGGGTCATCATCGAGAGAAATCCCAATAATCTGCAACCCATCTCTGTCGTATTTACGCTGCAAGTCCACGAAACGAGGAATCTCGCTTCGGCAGGGTGAGCACCAAGTTGCCCAGAAGTTGAGGAGAACCACCTTGCTGCGATAACGAGAAAGCTGGAGCGTCTGCCCGCTCAAACCTGTGAGGGAGAAATCAGGTGCCAATGGATGCGTCACTGCGTTGTCGCCTCGCAGTGGCTCGGTTCGCCCATTCCAGTGACGGGTTGCGATAAAGGCGACAACTGCCAGAATGGCCACTGCAGCAAGGACTCTTGTTTTCACATGCTCCTCTCGAACCGATTCGGGTTCCAAAGCGAGTACGTCCGCTATTCGCTCTTTTCCACGAGATAACCCTTGTCAACCCAGTCTTTGCCGAAGTTGTCCGCAATGTAAAGTACCTTGATATTGCGGAATCCCAGGGCGCGCAGTTCTTTGTATGCGGGATTAATGTTTGGACATTTACTCCAAGGACAGCACCCGCAGTAAATAACGATGGATTGCGTGCGCGGCAGACCTTGAACGCGCTGGCGAAGACGCTGAATACCTTCCGGCTCCGACGCAGGGCCGATGTACTCCGAATGCGGAACATGCGCCTGCTGATAAAGGACGCGAAATCCAACCTGGAAGATGAGCGGCCTCGCGCCTTTCGGAGACTGCACGATTTTGACCAGTTCGTCGGGCTGGATGAGTTCCGGTGCGGACCCGGAGGATTCGTCGGCTGTCGTTTTTGATGAGACACCTTGGGCGAATAATGGAGCGGTCACCAGTGCAACAACAAAGGTTAGCGCTACAGCCATCCTGCTAACCGTGTGGCGGCGAAAGAGTGCACTCGTGATGCTGAACTGAGTCATGTGATATTTTCCTCTCTGTGAGAGCTTACGGATGCGTCACGGGACTTTGGATACTTTCAAGTTCGCGGTTTGTAGGTCCATGCGTTTCACGCATTCTGAACGCTACGTGTAGGCCGGAGAGTAGCGTCAACGCTGCAACCACTTGAATTGCTACCCTCATCCCGAGCAAATCCGCGATTACTCCGGAGATCAGAGCACCGAGGGCATAGCCCAGATCGCGCCAGAAGCGATAAGCACCCATGGCCGTTGCTCGCCACTCCGGATGCGCCACGTCGCTGATTGCCGCGAGAAGCGTTGGATACACCATCGCCGTGCCAACCCCCTGCAACAGAGCGCCGATCATCCATGCGGAGTACACGGGTACTTGCACCGTAAGCCAGATTCCGCCGGCCTGCACTACCATGCCGCCAGCAATGAGCCACTTTCGTCCCCAACGATCGCTTAAAGGACCGGTAACGAGCTGCAGGATGCCCCAGGCAGCGGGATACACCGCCTTGATGGTGCCAATTGCGGCCACGCCCAAACCGAGGCTGGCAAAAAACAGCGGGTAGATTCCCCAGGACATGCCATCGTTGAGATTGTTCACCAGCCCTGCCTGACTGAAAGAAAACAGGTTTCGGTCTTTCCATGATGTCAGCGCGAAAATTTCCCGCATCGAACGCGACCGCGAAAGATCATCTGCGCTGCCGTTTGTAGTGGGCGCATGGTGCAGCGTTGCCTCAAGGGTGGCATAGTGCCGTGTCTCTTTCGCAAAAAACACTGAGAGCAACAGTCCCGCAAACGCTACACCGATGCCAAGGTAGAACGGTTGTGGGCGCAGCGCGTAAATCGATGCAATGTAGCCCGTAATCCAGGCAGTGAAGCCAACGGCGAGGTAGCCGGAAAATTCATTGAGCCCGAGCGCAAATCCTCGGCACTTGGGCCCCACTAGATCCACCTTCATGATCACCGTCATCGACCAGCACAAGGCCTGGTTGACGCCGAGCAGGATGTTGGCAATATCGAACCAGAACCAATGGTTTGCGAAGATGATGATGAAGGGAACCGGCAGCCCAATCAGCCATCCGAGCACGAGGACCTTCTTGCGCCCCACAGTCTCCGAGACGTGCGCTGCGAACAGGTTGCAAATGGCTTTCGTGACACCGAAGCTGACGATGAAGGAGACGATTGCGGTCTTCGAAACCAGACCGAACTCTCTCTCCCCAATGAGTGGCACGACCGTCCGCTCCACTCCGACCATCATGCCGACAAAAACGTTGATCAGCACGAGGAGGGAGAACTGGCCCAGATTTTCTTGAAGACCTAAACGAATCGGGTTGGTTTCGGTGTTCGCGTCCATAAACAAGCGTCAGGTGGTTTGAACACCGAGGTTGATTGCCCTGATCTTGGCGGCGTCAGCAGGCGGCGAGGGTATGTTCTCCAGCATGTGGCGCACAAATTCCTCTTCCTCCTCTATTCCAAACGCGCGGTTGAAGCGGCGCTCGAAACCGATCGTCGAACTGGGCTTGCCGCTCAATGAACGTCCGCACACTGAGCCGGAGAAAGCTCCCGGCAGCACTTCGAGGTAGTCGGGAAGATTCTTGAGTTTCCGTACGCTCTGGAAAAGCGACCTGGCGCCTTCCTCGGCGCTGGACGCCAACTCGGTCCGCCCAAGATCGCCGACCATCAGCGTGTGGCCGCTCAGCAGGAACCACGGCTCCGGTCCACGAGTCTTGTCAGTCACCACCAGAGCGATGTGCTCAGGGGTATGGCCGGGAGTGTGCAGGGCACGAATTCGCACGTTGCCGAGATCCAGTTCTTCGTTGTCTTTTACGCCACGAAATTTAAACCGCGCTCCCACGCTATTGTGCAATACATAATTAGCACCGGTGGCCTCGGCCAGGCGGCGGCCGCCGGAGACATGGTCAGCATGGACGTGAGTATCAATCACGTAGTGAATCTTCATGCCGGTCTCCTCGGCGATGCGTAGATACGGCTCAATCTGCTCGATGGGATCGCACACGGCGCCCAGGCCCTTACCGCCTCAACCGAAGACGTAGGACGCGGCCACCACTGGTTGTGTATGCAAGAGTTGACGCAGAATCATTAGTACACCTCAATTGGAATCAATGAGCCCGAGTTAAGCGCCTGTGCACAGGCGGTTCACCCACAGCAACCGGCAACCCTCTGGCGCGCCAATCGTGGACGCTGTCCTCTAGCCGTGAGGCGCGGAATCCATGCGAGCGGAGCACTTCAACGGCTTCCTTTGCCAGCACGCAGAAGGGACCGCGGCAGTAGGCCACTACTTCCTTAGTGCGTGGCAGTTCTGAGAGACGCTGTTTTAGCTGTTCCAGGGGAATCGGCAAGGCTCCCGCGATATGGGCCGTTCGGTATTCATTTTGGGGCCGAACATCTATGACAATGGCCCTCTTTTGCTGCACCCGCTCTAAAAGCGTCCTGCGATCAACGGGACTGACTTCTTCGTCTTCGCTGAAAAAGCGACGCCGGATTTGTTCAATCTCTGCGAGGCGGTTTTCCGCCAACAACCGGAAGCGCCGAAAGAAATCAGAAACCAACGCATCCGCGAGCCGATAGACAACATACCGGCCATTCTTCGTGGTCTCTACCAGCCTCGCCGTCTGCAACGCCTGCAAGTGCTGTGAGGTATTGGCCACCGACATCCTAGTTTCACTGGCTAACGCCTCCACGGTGCGGTCGGACTGGCACAGCAGATCAAGCAACTCCAACCGTTTCGGACTGGAGAGTGCCTTCCCGATGCGGGCCAGCTGGCCATAGGAGGCGTCCTTGAAGTCACGTTTTTGATTCGCTTGGTATGTATTGTCAGGCATAGTTCAATTATTCAATTAAGTGCTTGAATATGCTAGTCGCACTGCTTTCTAATGTCAAAGCTCACTAGCCACAGTCCTCGCACTGGTCGAATGGGGGCCGGCTCTTTAGATAGTCACATCAGGTCGTCAGCGGTGTTCGGGAGAGAACGCGAAAACCATGCCTTGCATTGTTCCGAGATAGAGCAGGTCTGAGGTGGTGCCGATGCCCCGAACCAGTTGTGCCGGAAAGTCGTGTGACCACAACAAAGAGTGATCGCTTTCCTTGTACGCGTAAAGGTGTCCGGTGTCGCTCACGAGAACCTCGCCTCCCCAGAGATAAGGCCGTACCGTGCCCCAATCAGCGCTCTCCGCGGAGGGACGGGCAAGCAGTTGGACCGTGTGCGATGCAAGGTCTAGAGATAGAATCTCGCTCGGCACACGCTGATAGAAGAAATCACTGGAAATTACCAGCAGATGGCTCCCTGATACCGTCGTGTTTCGCCAAGGTTTGACAGGAATAAGAAATGAACTAACCACCCTTCCATCGTTTGGCCGGAGAGAAAAAAAGTGGTCGGACGTGCCAACGTAGATCATGGAATCAGCCAAAACGGGAGTCGTGAGAACGGGAGTATGAAGGTCTGTTTTCCAAGTTAGCTTGCCAGAGTGCGCATCGAGAGCATAGACGACACCATCCTGACCACCGAAAAGAATCGTGTCCCCGTTTATCGCGGGAGAATTTTCCCACGCCGTGTGTTGGCGGTCGAAGCCGCTGGCAAAATGCCAGCGTACCGCCCCTGTGGTAAGGTCGAGACACAAGAGGTCATCGCCTTTTGCCACTGCGTAGATAGCGTCGTCCTTCCTCACAATATCTGAAGCGACGCCGAAATCTTCGAGGTCACCAGTGCGGACGAGGTATTTCCAGCGAACTTTCCCTGTCGCCCGGTTAAATGCGTAGATGTGACCCTGCCGTCCTGCATCCGTGCCGATGACCACAAGGTCGTCTGCAATGAGCGGGTCGTCGTGAAAGCTGCTTTGGTCGCCATCTTGCTTGATGTTGTAGCTCCAGCGAAGTTGGCCCGTATTCTTATCGAGAGCATAGAAATTCCCCGAGCAGGAACCTATGACAATAAGTCTCCGGCGACCGCAGGAGATGAAAACACTCAACCATGCGTATCGAATTGCCAGCGAATGGCCGGGTCCAACGATTTGTCTGATTGCTTTACAAGAGGTACGGCTTGGCCGTGGGATAAGACAACTACCAGAGACAGAGAGGCGATCACAAATGATGCCTCGAGGACGCACGCAAACCGTAGCTGAGTCATTATGTCCGCCCTTGGCCGCGTATATTAAGCCGCCTCTAGAGTCCAGTCAACGGCCCGCATTACTCCAGCGGGTCGTCCCCTACTCCACCGATTCCGGCCGCAACGTGCCGCGCCGCATGGCTCGTTCCTTCATCAACACGAAGAAAACCGGAACTAGAATCAGTACGTGAATCGTGGACGTAACCATTCCGCCGACCATAGGAGCGGCAATAGGCTTCATCACGTCGGAGCCAATACCGGTTGCCCAAAGGATGGGAATCAGGCTGGCGAGAACAGCACAGACCGTCATCAGCTTTGGCCGGAGCCGGTGCACAGCACCCTCGATAGCCGCTTCGTGAATGTCGGCATCTGTGAGCGAGCGACCTAATGCGATGCGCTTATCGAGCGATTCGTGCAGATACACGACCATGACGACACCGGTCTCAACCGCGATGCCAAACAGTGCAATATACCCGACCCACACCGCGACACTGAAGTTGTAGCCCAGTAGCCACTGCAAGATCAGCCCGCCGGTCATGGCATAGAACGTGGGGAAGATCAGGACCATCGCCTCCGTGAGGTTGTGGAAGACCATGTACAGGAGCAGGAAGATGACGAAGAACACCACCGGCAAAATGACCTTCATTCTTTCCTTCGCTCGAAGCTGGAATTCATATTCGCCCGACCACTGATAGGTGTATCCCGCAGGCAATTGCAGCTTTTGCCGCAGCATGTTGCTGGCCTGATCTACGAAACCGCCGTAGTCGGTCGTGTTGAGATCAATGTAGACGTAGCCGGTGAGCTGACCATCTTCATCGCGGACCATCGCCGGGCCCCGCGAAAACGAAATCTTGGCTACTTCAGAAATCGGTATCTGCGCCCCAGAAGGTGTCGCAATCAACACGCGACTCAGTTCCCCGACGTTGTCGCGAAAGTCACGCTGGTAGCGGACATTGATCGGATAGCGACTGCGGCCTTCGACGTTTTCGGCAACGTTCATGCCTCCAATGCCGGATTCCACCGCTTGTTGCACGTCGGCAATGGTCAAACCGTATTTCGCCGCTTCTGGACGATTGACGTCTACGTTGATGTAAAAGCCCTGCGAAACCCGCTCGGCAAATACCGAACGCACCTGCGGTAATCCCGATAGAATCTGCTGCACCTGAGCCCCGAGTTGCTGGATTTGCTCCAGGCTTGTTCCTTGGAGTTTCATTCCCACCGGTGTCTTGATCCCGGTGAGAGCCATGTCGAGGCGGTTTTGCACTGGCATGGTCCAAGTGTTCGTCAGTCCCGGAAACTGGAGCTTCCCGTCCATTTGGCGAATGAGCTTTTCATAGGTCATACCCGGCCGCCACTTTTCCCGCGGCTTCAGCATTACGGTTGTGTCATACATATCGAGAGGAGCATTGTCGGTAGCGCTGTCGGATCGTCCGACCACACCGAAGACGGTCTCAACCTCTGGAAAGGACCGGAGAATCCGATCCTGTTCCTGTAAGAGCTGCGAGGCTTGCGTGATCGAAATACCGGGAAGTGCCGTGGGCATGTAGAGCGATGAACCTTCAAACAGCGGCGGCATGAACTGACTGCCCATCTTGAACATCAAGGGAAACGTCACCACCAGGAATGCCAAATTGAGCAACAACGTCGTCTTGCGGTATTTCAGGCAGAGTCGTAAAACTGGCAAATAGAGTGCCTGCGTAACCCTTGAAATCGGATTTTCCGATTCGGGCCGCAGCTTTCCTCGTATGAAAATGACCATCAGGATGGGAACCAAAGTGATGGCCAACAAGGACGAGAAGCCCACGGCCAGAGTTTTCGTCCATGCCAGCGGACGGAACATGCGCCCTTCCTGTGCTTCCAGCAGGAACACCGGGAGGAACGAGACCACAATAATAATGAGGGAAAAGAATAGCGCGGGGCCCACCTGCTTAGCGGCGTCGATGAGAATGCGCACCCGCTCATGATCCGATGCCGGAACGGGTCGCTCGGAAAGATGCCGGTATCCGTTCTCCACCATGACGATGGCGGCGTCGACCAATACACCTATCGCCAATGCCAGCCCGCCGAGGGACATGATGTTGGAACTTACATTGAGGTAGTACATCGGAATGAAAGAGATCACGAGTGCGATCGGTAAGGTGAGAATCGGAATCAGTGCTGATCGGAAGTGAAACAAGAACACAATAATGACCAGGGAAACGATGACCGCTTCCTCCAGCAGGCTATGTTTCAAAGTATTGATTGATTCGCTGATCAGTCCGCCGCGGTCATAGCCGGACACGATCTCGACTCCCGGCGGCAGCGATCCTTTGATCTCAACCAGCTTCTTCTTGACACCATTGATCACGTTGAGAGCATTCAGTCCATACCGCATGACGACAATGCCACCCACGGTCTCGCCTTCACCATTCCACTCAGCTACACCTTCGCGCAAGTCCGGGCCGAAGGAAACCGTGCCCAGATCCTTGATGAGTACGGGCGTCCCGTTCTTCGCCATGACCGGCACGTTTGCCAGATCATTGAGCGATTTGAGATAGCCCAGGCCGCGAATCATGTATCGCGTACCGCTCAGTTCGAGTACGCGACCTCCGACTTCATTCGTACTCGACTTCACGCGGTCGATAACGGTCGAGAGGGGTATGCCATAAGCGAGCAGTTTGTTCGGATCAAGCTGCACCTGATACTGGCGCACGAACCCGCCGATGCTCGCGACCTCGGCCACACCGGGAACGGTCACTAACTGATAACGAAGGTGCCAATCCTGAATGCTTCGCAGATCGGCGAGGCTCTGCTTGTGGCTGTGATCGACGAGCACATATTCGTAGACCCAACCGGCGCCTGTGGCGTCCGGGCCGATCGCAGGATGCACGTTTGCAGGAAGGCGCCCGGCTATCGTCTGCAGATACTCGACTACCCGAGAACGGGCCCAATAGATGTCCGTCCCGTCTTCGAAGACAACGAAGACGTAAGAGTCATTGAACATGGTCTGAGCGCGGACTGCTTTCACCCGCGGCGCAGCCAGCAAAGCAGTGACGATCGGGTAGGTGACTTGATCCTCAATGATGTTCGGCGGTTCGCCCTCCCAGTTGGTGTGAATGATCACTTGCACGTCTGAAATATCTGGTAGAGCGTCCAGCGGAATGTGGCCCATGCACCAGATTCCGGCCAACGTGAGAAGAACCACTCCAGTGAAGACCAGAAAGCGATTGTGGGCGCACCACTCTATGATTCGGGAGATCACGATTACATACCTCCCGCGGCATTGAGCGTGAGCTGCTTGCTGGCAATCGTCTGCCCGTTTTGCTGTGCCCTGATGGTGACCTGCCAAGTTCCGCCCGAGCCAAGGTCTCCTTTGCCTTCATACATTCCACCGCCTTTTTCGCTGGCATTGATAGCGGTTTTCATTGCGGCCATTCCCATTGCCGGCATCGCGGCCATGAAGAAGGTCACGGTCACGTTGGCACCTGTGATCGGTTTCCCATCCCGTCCAGTCAGCTTCACGCGAACCGTGTTGCTTCCCTTGTGCGGAGGGTTGGGGTCAGTCGACAATTCCACATTCGCTTGCTGTTGTGCAGGAGCATTCATCGAAGCCGCCTGACCGGCACCGGGAGGTGGGGGAATAAACGCGCCTGCGGCAGCCTGCAATTGCGCCTCGGAATCAATCAGGAAGTTTGCGGAAGTGACGATTTGTTCTTGAGCCTTGATGCCTTTCGTGATCACCAGTTCAGCGCCGACTTGAGGCCCCAACTCGACTTCGCGCGGTTCGATGTTGCCTTCGCCGCTGTAGACGAACAACAGATTCTTGGTGCCTGAGTGAAACGCTGCACTGGCCGGGACGACCAACTGCCGTCCCATCGGGAGCTTCGCGCCAACATTTACATACATTCCTGGCCTCAACTTCAGACCAGGATTCGAAAACACCAATCGCACCGGCAGGGTGCGCGTGTTCACGTCCAGCTGCGGGAGGATGTAATCCACCCGTCCGTTGAAGACTCGTCCGGGATACGCATCGACCGTGACCTCGGCGGAATCACCCGGCTTGATCCTCCCTGCATCGCTTTGGAATACCTGGGCAAGTACCCAAACATCGGAGAGATCGGCGATCGTGTACAGCATGGTTTCGGGCTGAACGTACATATTGGGCAGCGCGTTTTTCTGTGTGATGTAGCCCGAGACGGGAGAATTGACGGTCAGGTCCGTAATCGCCTGTCCACCCTGATCCAACTTCTCGATTTCCGCAGGAGACACCTCCCATTGCAGCAGTCTCTCTTTGGCAGCACTGAGAAGAGAAGACGCACCCGAAGCCACCCCGCTCACTTTGCTCTGTTGCAAAGCCTCGGCGTTCTTCTTGGCCAGCAAGTATTCGTGCTCGGTCGAGACGAGATCAGGACTGTAGATCGTGAACAACGGCTGACCTTTGCCAATAAAGTTGCCCGTAGCGTCGGCAAAGACTTTGCGAATCCATCCGGCGAAGCGGGTTTGCACGTAGGCCTGTCGCCGCTCATCAACCTGCACATTGCCATAGAAGCGAAGCTCAGTGTCGACCGGCTTGGATTCGACTTTGCCCAGTACAACCCCGATGCTCTGCATTCGCTGCGGCGTGAGCTGGAAGGGGGCAAGCGGCGTCTCCTGCATATTGCCGGCCTGAGCATCGCCTCCGGCTCCTTGCTCGGAACCCGAGGCGTTCGCCGATGAAGTTTGTGCCATCGCCTCCGTGGACTCGCTTGCGGAACTGGTGCCCGGCTGCGAGGTAGGTCCAGCATGGCTTAAACGCCACCACAAGACCGACGCCACAATCGCGAGCACAGCGGTCGCGGTCAGTGCAATCCAAAACGCCCGGCGATAATTATTGTCTTCTGTACGGAGCATGTCTGGTTCCTCATTCGTATTCGTTCTGACGTTTCGGTCGTTCATGGCAGATCCACCCCGGTCAACCGTTCTAGTTCAGCGAGAGCCGACTCGTGCTCGACCAGTTCATTGCGGTACTCCAAATCGAGGTTCAACACATCGAGGAACCCGGAAAGCAGGCTCTCGAAGTCTTGTTTGTTCGATTGGTAGGCTGACAGGGCCGATTGAAAGGTAGCTTCCGATTGCGGAACGAGACCGTCACTGTAAATCTTCAACCGGTCTTCCGAAGTCTTGGCGCGCACAAACTGCTGTTGCACTTCCGCAAGCACGCGCTGTAATTCAGTGTCCAGCTCTTGCCGTGCTCGCTCCTGGTTCTCCTGTGCCTCCGCCAGTTCAGCTTTCTGGCGCCCGCGATTGGGAAGCCGGATGCCGAACGTCGCCATGTAGTAATCGCGAAATTGGCTAGCATTGTGCTCGTAGTTGTACTGGACATTGAAGTCTGGACGGAAATTCTTGTGCGCCAGCTCCACCTGGGTTTCCTGCTGCCGGATGGAAGCTAGCTTTGCGTGCACATCCGGATTTTGCTCACGCGCTTTTTGCAACAGTTCGGGTGCGGAATACGGAAGACGTCGAATTGTGAGAGTCTCCGCAACGATGTCCGCGGACTCCTGCGGGCGTCCTAAGACCTGCTTGATCTGGGCTTCAAGCAGTCCTTCTTCCTGATGGTGGTGTGCGATCTCTTGCAGCATCTTCGTGTGCTGCAACTGGGCTTTCAGCACATCCTGCTGATTGCCTTGGCCCACGCGGTAGCGTGCCTCGGACGCCTCCTGTACCTGATTCAGGAGCTCGTCACTTCTCTGGAGAACGCCGAGGGTTTGCTGAATGTAGGCCAGGCGGAAATAGACCATCTTGAGATTTCCCACCACCGTTCTGCGAACGGAATCGGTTTGTGCTTCCATGGAGGCCGCTTCGTGTTCGGCGACACTGGCGCGCAATTGCCGTTTACCGGGGTAGAGGATGTCTTGCGATACCCCGAACCCGATGTAGGCGAAATCGCTGTTGCTGTAGCCCGCGAAAGGTCGTGGACTGCCCACGCTGAACTGCTGCACCGAGAGTTGTGTCTCGGGCAGAGCGGAGACCTGCTTCGGAACACTTCGAGAAGCCTGCCACGCATGGAACGAGGCAGCGATCTGCGGATTCTTCTGCTCTGCCTCTTGGACCAGTTCGTTCAGTGACGCAGGAGTTCCCGCGTGCTCGGCCATGCCGGAGGACTCAGGAGGCGAGGCCGACTGTTGCGAATTTCCTATTTGTTGAGCTGTTCCCTTGGCCGGAAGCTCCATTGTTCCGACGAGCACAGCCACGCTAATTAGCGAAATACGAGTGCACCCGAAGAGACTTCGGGATAAATAAGTGGATTGCATCTTTCCTCCGCAAACAAACACCAGTTTGTAGGCGCACCGACGTGCAGACGCACGAGTGCCTAAGCAACTCAGAGGAAAGACGATCAGATTCGTAGGATGGTTGTGGTCAGAGACTCTAGTCCTGGCGGACTATGCGTGCACGAAACACGGGACGACCATTGTGCGAGCGAGAAATATAGGTCGGTGTGGGCGGTAGGGGGAAGCGCATGAAACAGAACCAAACTGACATGATCCAGTTGCGAGGAGGCGGTTTTCAGGGCGTGAAAGTCCGCAGGCGTGGCGCTTACCTTACAGCAAGGATGGGTTTTCGCCATCCCCATATCCCCACACTGCTCGGCCATCTTCTTGCAACACTCGCGCTCGGCAGATGTCATTGCTGCTCCCGGCAACACGCAAGCCGCGACCGGTAGCGCAGCCAGCATCAGCGCCAGAGCGGAGACACCGAGTTTGATTAGCAGCTTCAACACCACCAGTCTATCTACCACTGACGGTAAGACGCAACAGCCGAGAAAAGGTTTCAGGTTACTCCGTCACACGATCGGCCCGACCGCGGATTTAGCGAAACGCCGGTATGAAACCGTCGTTCCCACGTGAGTTCTTGATTTGAATGGACACCAGCGGCTTGGAAATGCTGGGAGATAGAAGGTACCGTGACAGGGCGGCCGGATGTTGTTTTGTTTTAAGTTGCTGATTTCTAATTGCTTACATTAATGTGACGGTTAAAGAGGAGCGTTCTAACAGACTTGTCTCCCGGCCAAGCCAGAGCTCGGCCAGCGAGCGCCTCGTATTTCTTACGTGACCCACCTGACCTCTCTGGGCCAATGCAAGGACGGAGTGATTGTAGTCACTTGAGAACGACCTGAAACGAAAACCTAGCCACTGTTGCGACGAGGCAGAGTTCGCAGGTTCGATAACAGCACGACTGGATTTCGTTGCCGCGTTTGGCAATCTCCAACTACCGTGCCAATGATTGTGATCCAGATTGCAGAATACGGTGCACGTTTGACGCCGCCCTCGTTGGCGCCGATATCCGCGATCCGCGTTGCAAGGTGAAGTTTCGGTTGGCACATTACACTGAATCCTGATCGTTAACACACCGAGCCTCGTTGTGAGATGCACCAAAGTCAAACATTTGTTCATCTCATAAGACTTCTTTTTTGCGCGCGCTCGAACGACTTCAGTACCAACTTTCGCCGTTAGAATCCTCTAAATAGGAATTCTTGACAAGGTCCTGTCAACGCCCTTGCAACGGTAGATCGTAACGCCTTCCCGAAAACGCTTCGAGGCAAGCCTGCTGACTTGCCCGAAATCTGAAATGCCCGTATGTTCTCGCCTGCGACGCGGGAGATTTACTCACCGTAATCGCACGCGAGGAGCATATGAGATTGTTGAGTTGGGGAGACGCGCGATATCGCTTTGTACTTGTGAGTCTCTTGATAGTTGTCTCACTTCAGCTATTTCCATTGATGTCTAGTGCCCAAAACCTCGGGCAACAGCCAGCAACCGGCCAGGCCGTGCAGGGACAAACCGCTGCCCAGCCTGAAGGAACGGTTCTCAATCTCGTCAACTGGGTCGGCAATGTAATCTCTCCGGTCGGAGCGGCCCTGGCGGTGGTCATGGCAGTCGTCTCCTATTCGCAAGGCCGCGGCGTGGCACGCTGGGCGGTTACGGCCGCCGGACTGCTGGTGATCTCAGGCCTCACTCGCCTGATCGAGTTCTGGATTCAGAACGGTACTGCGGGCGTGCAGTAGGACCGCCCACTACGGAGTGCTCGGGCAATGACACTGCCGCAAATCATCGTCGATCTGTTGACACTGATGTTCGACATAGCAGTCCCAGCTGCGATCTGCACGATGGTACTGGCTGGAATCGCATTGCGGCAGGAAGGCGGCGTGAACTTCCAGACAGGGGGCAGATTTCAGAGGTGGATGCTGTGGTCGGTGATTCTGTTGACACTGCCGCAGTTCCTGTCGTGGTTTGCGGCACAAGGTATCACCATGCCGGCACAAGGTGGTGGAGGCGTCAGCAGTTCGTGGGTCGCGAGCCTGCAGACGAGCTTCAGCGGTTTTGTTTCAAACGTAGTGGTTGCCAAACTGATTCCGGTGCTAGCCGCTTTCTGTGTGTTGAAGGCAGCGCTAGATGCGGCCGCAGGGCAAAGTCCACTGGCATCCATCATCTCAGGAATTTTTCTGTTGTCGGTGTCTGGGACTGTCCAGCTCATGCAGAGCTGGAACAGCGGATCGGAATTTGCCACCACCGACATGTTGACGTCGGCGTGGAACTACCTTGCCGGCACCATCCTGCCGGAGGCGGCGGGCTTGGCCATCGTGGGGGCAATTTTCAACTATGCGCGCCATCGGCCTTTCATGCCGCTGGTGGGATCGGGTCTTGCCTTCTTGAGTGTTTCCGCCATCTGGCAGCTTGTTCGGGCCATGGCCGGCTGATGAGGATTGGAGGTGATCCTGTGAATCTTTCAAATGGGCTGCTCAACCTGACGAACTGGCTGGGCAACGTCATCATGCCGACCATGGCCGGCTTATTCGCTGCCGCAGCGATCTATCGCTTCAGCAAAGGTCACCCGTACTCGCACTTCGGTTATGCAGCGCTGGCTTCTTTGATGTGCTCCGGTCTCTTACGCGCCATGGAGTCGTTTAGCAACCAGGCAGCATGGAACAACCCAGACCGTTACTGGATCTCTGTGCTGACGCTGGTGAATTGGGTGGGCAATGTTTTGCTGCCGCTCTATGGCGCAGGCCAGGTCGTGCTCGCGGTTGCGCACTTTGCCGGTTTGCTGGAGCGCATGACGATCGGCGAGGCGTGGGTCCGCAACCTAATCTCAGCGATGTGCAGCCTCAGCTTGTCGGGTCTGTTGCGCTTGGGAGAGTTCTGGATTCAACGCGGAACCGCTGGAGTGCGCTAGGAAGGAGACTACGAATGCCATTACAAGTTACACCTGTGAACCGCAACCTACAGACGCGAGTGACCTTCATGCTGCTTGAGTTTGAGGATCTTTTTATCGTGCTGGGCGCCGCGGCGGTCATGAACGTCCTGGGACATTTTGTGGGTGGCGAGATCGCCGGAATGCCCACGAATCTCGTCCTTCAGTACGGTGTGCCGCTCCTGATGGTGCCCGTGCTGATGGCCTTCAAGTATGGCAAGCCGCGGGGCTACGTTCGCGATCTTGCCTTCTGGTACATGAAACCGCATGCCTACTGCGCGCTGGCACATGACCGCGAAATCCGGTCGGCGTACCTGAGGGAGGAATAGCAGTGCCGCTGACGTTTGAACAACATGAGCGAAAACTCCACGATCCGCCAGTGTGCGAGCAACTCCCGGTCCGCGACTACCTGGACAACATTGTCGTTCGCACGAATGGCGCTTTTGTTGCGGGCTACGCGTTAAAGGGTTTGGTTTCGTATTTCGCAAGCGACGAAGGCCGAGACCGCGGCAAGTTGATGCTGGAGGCGCTCTTGCGCTCCCTGCCGGAACAGAGCATGAGAGTGCAGTTCCGCTACGAAGTAGTGGAGGACCTCGGAGATCTGCTTGAGCGTTACGTCGAAGCCCAGCAATCGGAACGGGCAGAGGTGGTTGCCCTTGATGAGTTGCGCGTCGAACGATGGCGTATGAAAGAAGCAAATGGCCACTACATGCGGCCTCTCTTGCACGTTTACTTTATCTGGGACCCGGTCATTCATCGCCGTCTTGCCGGAAAGCCGTTGAAGCCGACTGGCAATGCCTTCAGCTTATCGGCCCGCAAATGCATTGAGCGTAGCGCTCGGGAACATCAGCAATTGCTGGCAGAGTTTGAGAGTTTGCTGCGTGGACTCGAAACGACGCTGGAAGCGGTAGAACTCGGCGCCCGCCGACTGACCGACGAGGATTTGTTTCTTGAAGCAAAACGAGCGCTCAATCCTTTGTCTCCGGATCACCGACCGTACAGGCGTGGTGAGGAGCAACTGGAATACCGGAGCGCCCGCGAGCAGATCGTCGACACAAGCATCGCGGATGAGACCGACTCCTATCTGAATGTCGGCGGAATCCTGTATTCCTTTGTGAGTCTGAAAGAACTACCAGATGCCACGTTCCCTGGAATCCTGAGAGAGTTGGTCGGTCTTGATTTCCCGCTCATTATTAATGCGCAGATCAACATTCCCGATCAGGCGAAAGTGCTCAAAGGTTATAAGAGCCGATTGCGCAAAATGCAGGCCGTGCAACGGGACTCGAACGGCGGATTTCGGACAAATGTAGAAGCACAGGTTGCCGAGTCCCAACTGGTCCGGGTGCAACAAGACATCATTTCGAGTTCGGTCAAGACGGCCAAGCTGAGCCTGGTCATAGGAACGCGCACTTCCAGCCCAGCAGTAACGACTGCGGAACTGGAGCAATCCGAGCGAACCATCGACAATCGGCGCCAACAACTTCTGTACGCGATTTCGCGCATGAACGGCGCCAAAGCTGCTGCTGAGTCACTGGCCAAAAAGCGACTGTTTTTTAGTTCACTTCCAGCCATGGCGGAACCCGACAAGCGGGACCAGGACTTGCTGACGTCGAATGCGGCTGATCTTGTGCCGGTAGAGACACCGTGGCGCGGCACACCGCGGTCACCACTGTTCCTGCTTGAAACCCCCTACCGCCAGCTCATTCCTTTCTCGCCCTTCGATCCCGGCCTGAGCGACGCGAACATGCTAGTGATGGCTAAAACTGGCAGCGGAAAGACCGTCATGGTCCAGCAGTTTCTGCTGATGGCCGCCAGAAGCAACCCGCTGATTTCGATTCTTGAGCGCGGCGACTCCTATCGTCCGCTGGTTGAGTTGATGGGTGGGCGAATGGTCACCATGTCGCTTGATACCGACCAGACGATCAACCCCTGGGATTTGCCGGAAGCTGAGAGGGAGCCCAGCAAAGATCAAGTGGCTTTCCTTAAGAATCTCACTCGACACATGCTGGGTGAGGGGCAAGCCGAGGACACCGAGTTGCTCGACAACCTCATTACCGAGGCCATTCTTAGGACTTATAAGAGGGCGGCAATCCGGCCCTCGACTCCCATTCCAACCTTCTCCGACCTTCGCGATGAACTCTCACAATGGCGAGACGAGGAAAAGAACCAGAGGGTCATGGACGAAGCCCACCTGGCAGCGATCAAACTGCGCAGCTGGACCGGCGAAAAGGGAGTGTATTCAAAGCTGTTTGATCGTCCAACCACGATTTCTCTCGACAATCCTTGGTTGTTCTTCAACGTAGAGCAATTAAGCGATGACGCGCGCCTCGAAACAGCAATGAGTCTTCTCATTGCTCATGCCACTGCGCAACGGGCGGCCGGCAAGGCGGGCAGGCGGAGCATCACGGTTCTAGATGAGTGTTGGTTCCTGCTTGATTCTCCGGTGCTGGCCCCCGAAGTGGTGCAACTGTTTCGTACGGCGCGCAAACGCAATGCCAGCGTCTGGGGAATGAGTCAAACCGCCGAAGATTTTGTGGGGACGGAATCGAAGCCTCGCCCGCACGGAGCGGGCATCGTAAAGAATTCGACGACCAAAATCATCGGCCAGCAGCCCGGAGATATGACGGCTCTGCGGGAACACTTGCACCTGAACGAAACGGCTCTAAATCAGATCAAACATTTCAGCGCACCCGTGAAGGGCAAATGGTCCGACGCCTTAATCGTGATCGGCGAGAAAGCCGAGACCACGCACACCATCCGCATGTCGCCCACAGCAGTGGACTACTGGATCATGACGACCTACGCGCGGGAACGCGTGTATCGGTCCTGGTGGTTAGAGCAGCGGAAAGATGCGCCTCTGATCGAAGGCTATCGCGAACTGGCTGAAAGATTCCCGGCAGGGCTGGCCGATGTCGACCCACTTCCCGAAGAAATCTCAGGAGAGGTCGCAAGAGGTACACGCATATGAGGACGAAAACTTTGGAACTGGTTCGCAACTTTCAACACAGATGGAGCCGCAGCAGGCGATGGCTGTTCGTGGCTGTGATCACCTTGTGCTTGATTCCCTCGAACACGCGAGCCGACGGAATTGGAGACATTCTATCTCTCTTCCATACCATCACTAGCACTCTCCAGGGCCCGATTGGCGACGCATTGGGCGAAATGCGGAAGGTCAGTGCCGCGGTCAACAATTTTCGCCAACAGATCATCTGGCCGCTGGCATTGATCAACCAGACAAGAGCATTTGTCAGTGCAACCCGGGCGCGCTACACCGGGCTAATGTCCCAGATTGAAGGCATCAAGAACAACAGTGCGACACTGGCTCTCCCCATGCAATTGGAGTCGGTATTCCGGAGCGCCCAGTCGGCGTCCCTGGGCCAGATTCCCGCGATCTACTCGCAGGTCTACCTGCCGGTTGCGCTGTCTGGAAATGCCCAGCCGGTGCAGCGCAACCTGATGGACATGGACGATGCGATGTCGATGGATTCGTTGAAGACCGCCGTGGTCTCCGACCAAACCACCCAGAGCATGTTGACCCTGGCTGATTCTCTCGAACAGCAGGCGATGACCGCAGCTCCCGGATCGGCGTCCATGGTCACCGCCCAAGCCCGAGTTGCCGATCTTGAAACCCAGGCGCAGTTGGCGAAAATGCTGGCCGCTCAACTGCGCCAGGAAGCAACGAAGCTGGCGCATCAGAATGCTCTGCTCAAGCAGAGATCCGTGGCGACGCAAAACCTGCAGAACCAGATCCAACAGGTTCTAGTTCATCCCTGAGGAGTTCGAGAAATGAAAGTGCCTACGCTCTCTCGCCTTTTCAAAGTCCTCCGGAACGCAGTGGCCGTGCTATGCGGTCTGGCTATCGTAATTGCGCTGCTGCCCAGCAAGGCCCGCAGCCAACTCGGGCTTGATCCGTGCTGCGCTATGATGCAGGTCGGGCTCAACACCATCTCGGGCCTGCTAAGAAATTCCGTTGCTATGCCGCTGGGTTCTATCCAGCAAAGCCAGCAGCAATCCGCAAATTTCGAGCAGCAGGTCGTGTTTCCGATGGCCGCAATTAGTCAAGCCAGAAACATGGCTCTCCAATTCGAAGGCCAATTTGTTCAGATGCGCCAGCTGTTCCAGTTGCCAGTAGCCAGTGCAACTCTGCCCATGCCGCAAATGCTCGAACAGAGCCTGCTGTCGGGCAATCCGGGCGCAATGCCCCAGATCACGAGCAACTACTACTCCTTGTACGGAACCGTTATGACGCCGGCAAACGCTCCGCAACCGGTCCGGAATCTGGTCGATATGACCGATGCGGAAGCACAGGCAGCGATGAAAAAGGCGGTTGAAATCGATGCCTTGGCCAATCTTGAGCTTCAGGCGGCGGAACAGATCAACCAGCAATTGCAAAGTGCGGCGCCTGGCACTTCCCCTATTTTGGAAGCTGAGACCGCAGCATGGCTGGTGCGCGCCAACGCATACACGCAATCCGCCATGGCGGAGTTGGTGCGAGTGCGCTCCATCGAGTTAGCCAACTCGAGCGGTCAGCTGAAGTTCAGCGCTTCTCATACGGCGACGCTGCAGACTACAGGCAACCAGATCCTGCAACAGGGAGTTCAGTAACCGTGTTTTATTTCCAGCAACTGTTGAATACCGCGCTGGCAGGGATTGACGGCACAGCCATCATCTCGACGGTCACAAACTTCGCATTCGCGATCCTGCTGATCGGTTTTCTGATCGGACTCTATCAGGCGGCGTTTCGCGGCGGCGATTTGCAGGCGCTTGCGGGAACGGCCATCAAGTATCTGGTTGTTGCAATGATCGTGTCGAACTGGGCGACAGTATTTCGCGGGGTCAACGGCTCTTTCAACACGGTGGCGAATTTCATCGGCAGCAGTTCGGGCGCGGGAGACATGTTCCAGAGCTGGATGGGACAACTCCAACAACAGTTCGCCAACAACCCTTCGTTGACCCTTACGGACATCATCACGGGCGATGCGGCCGCCACGATCACGGTGGTCTTGCTCGTCGTTGCCTACCTTCTCTATGCCCTGGCGATGATCGTGTTCTGCTTCTTCTATACCCTGTTTGGCGCGGTGCTCTATGTCGTCGGCCCTCTGGTGCTTGCACTCATTCCCATCTCCGGGGTCGGCCAGTTGGGAAAGGTGTATGCGGTCAATGTGATGATCTGGAATGCCTGGGGCATTCTCTACGCAGTATTTGGCGCGCTCATTACCGCTGTCCAGGTCAACCAGGTTAACAACATCCTGGGCAATGGGTTCCTCGGTTTTCTCAAGGGAACGGGGGACTCGGTCATGCTTGGGCTGGTCAGTATCTTTTATGCCTTGGCCATCGCCCTGATTCCCTTCATCGCCAAATGGATCATCTCGGGCGATGTAGGTTCAACAGCCTTTGCGCTGGTGAGAGCCGGTGGGGTTGCGGCTGGCGCCGCTCTTGCTGGAGTCACTGGCTTTGCGGCAGGAGCGAGTCCGGCTTCCGCGGGCGCTACAGCGTCAGGTGGTGTAGGTGCTTCGTCCACGTCTACTGTCCTGGCGTCGTCAGCACCACCGCCTGCTCCCTCGATGCCGGAGTTCATTCGTTCGGGAGTTGCGAGCGCGATGAACAGCAGCAGCAGCCCAGCAGTGCCCGCATCTAATGCAAATAACAACGATAAGCGGGATCTTGCCGCAGCCATGTCGGGCAGCAGTGGCCGACATGCGTCCAGTTATCGACCCCATTCAGTGACCCAGGTCCTCAGCTTTAACGTGGGGAGGGCGCTCGGAAGAGCCGCGGGAAGGAACAATGCCGAGAACAATTAGCTCTGGCCGAAGAGGTTTCTATGTGGAGGCAGCCACCGATCTGGGAGCCGCAGGGGACGAAGTTCCGGCCGTACAGCATTACCACCCTGATCTTTTTCTATATCGGAAGGTTTTTCGGCCGTTTGCTTGGCCGACACCGATGATTGTAGTTTGAGAACCACTGGGATACGAACATGTGGTTGAAAAAGAAAAACTCGTCCAAAGAAGCCGACGCTCCCGAGAAGCTCCGTTACAGCCGGTATTACGAGCATGACGGGATCCTGCGTGCCTACGCCAACCGTGCGATGGTGCTGGCCTTCTTGTGCATTCCAATAACGATGTTGGCACTGGCTTTCGCCGTCTATGTTCGCTTGCAGCCTCCCACTGTCATTCGCGTGGATGAGAACGGCCAGGCAACGGTCTTGGGAGTCGGAAAACCGGCCATTTCTGTGACCCAAGGCCCCGGATCGGAGCCAACCGACTTTGAGAAGCGGGCATTCGTGCGCCTGTTCCTGGAACGCTATCTGAACTTTTCGCCGACGAATGTGAGCCGCAACTGGGCCGACAGTTTGAACATGATGACTGCCAATCTGCGACGCACCGCCTACGCCGGCATGCAGAGAGATGACTTCATCGGAAAGATTGAAGACGATCAGACGACATCGGAGTTTCAGTTGCGCTCGCTTGAAGCAGCCAAGGACGACCCACTGACCTATACGGCGTTCGGAGTAAAGGAAGTCCATCACATTCACGAACACAACGAAACCATTGACAAGGTGGTCAGCGAATTCCACGTAAGACTGCTCGTCGAGAAGCGATCGGAGGAAAACCCCAGCGGATTGCTGATTGGCGAGTACTGGGAGCGAGCGATCGAAGGCGAGAAGCGTGACTGGGTGCTGCAACAGGCGGACTTGGGTCTCAGATAGATATGGGAAGGAGCTTTGAATATGGAAGGCAAAGGGACTACGGAGGCGACGGAACGGCCAGGCCCACCGAAACCCGATGGCGCAAACACGCCGCGTAGGCGCCGGAATGGCAATGACGCCAACCTTCGCTATTTTTTGGTTAAGCCCGGATCGTCTCCCGCGAAACCAGAACTAGGACAGGAAATGGCGAGCGAGGGAGAGGCCTTGATCGAGGCATTCAGGAGTGGCCAGCCGTTCTACACACTGACGGCATGGAAAGCAGTTCCGGAGGTGAATGGCGACAATCCTGTGATCGTGAAACAAGCTGTCGCCCAGAAGACGATTTAGAGCTAGTTCGATGAGATCAGCACGAGCAGTTCTCAGGTGACCAAGACGTTGATTTTGGTCCTTTGAGCGCCCCGCGGCTTGATGCGGGGAAATGTGCTGACCGAGCTTCTCAAACTTGAAGCCTGGCCGAGCGAACCCGAAACGGGAGGCCAGGCAAGAGTGCGGAAGCTTGCGGTCATGCAAACTCCTTAACTCGATCCTGGTCTTCCAGGAAAACAAATAGTTAAGGAGAACAATAATGACGAAGAATACGACGACGAACAATTACAGAATCCCGGCCGACCAACTCCAGAACCTTGAGATCGACCGCAACGGGCGAGTCGCGCCGCGGTTGCACGATCTTGAGCCCCTCAAGAACACGCTGCTCAGCGTGCTCTATCCCGGAATCAAGGTGGCCAGCGTAAACGTGCCGGCCGAGCCTCTCGATGATTACGAAGAAGCACAGGTCGAGAACGCTCTGGCCCGGCTCGTCTGGAACGGGGTTCACTACAAACTAGTCGGCGCAAGCGGCTCCGCAAAGAAAGGCAAGTTCTACTTTGTGGACCGGGAGCACAGTCGAGCGATTGCCGAGCGGTTCCAGCACTGGCCGCAGGCGGCGATTGTTTACTTCGGGATCCTCGTCTCGCCCTGCAAGGTGATGACGGAGGAATCCGAGTCCCGAGTGCTCGTTGTGCCCGACAGGAAGCTTGGAACCAATGACTGCCGTGGATGGATCAGGCGATCGGTGTTCCAACGTCTCCAACAAAAGCATGATGACGAAATCCTCTCGTACCAGATCGAAAGGCTTCGTCGCGAGCGCCACGCAGACGCACGCGACGAAGATCTGGACGAGCAACAGAGATCACTCCTTCTCGAAGACGCGAAACGGGAAATCGCCGGGAAACGTCTGGCGGAAGGACGCTTTTACCAATTCCGCATGGCCTTTGCCGATACGCAGGCGAAAGGCGCATTCAAAATCATGGAGGATGACATTTCGGACGCGCTGGAGGCGGATTTTGTACTTCCCGAAAGCGCGGTCAAGCCAGGGCTGAAGATACCGGCGGTGGTGTATTCGATCTTCGGGCTGGGCAGAAGATTCGCGGGCAACGTTGCAGTTGGTATCCGCGAAGTCTCCCGCCAGCTCGAGTTTGAGTCCAGTTACACGCTGGTAGAGCATGCTCCTGAAGACTCAATTCAGCTAGAAATTTTACCACAGGCCATGAAGCAAGTGGCCAAGCTGAGTGAGGCCGTGGGCGAGGGCCGTTACGAGGATTTGCTTGAAATCCTCGGCCATCATCCAGACCGGCCCGTGCCGGATGGAGTGGAGCCGGACAACGAGGAATTCCGGGTCGTTGAAGGGCTGCTATTGGCCGACGCCAGCGGCGAAATCGTCCGTCATCCTTACGTCAACAATCAACTCAACAAACTGCTGGCGCGCTGGGCGTTCAAGGCAGCAACCGGCGGGGGGTTTCGTCTTCCAGCTTTTGCTTTGATGGATGACGGATATCTCTTCCTGAAAGATGGTCAAGTGGTTTCGGGTTCCGATTGGATTCCTGAGCACCAAGCCATCGTTCCGCTGGCTTCGAAACACGGCCTGTGCGTCCGCTACCCGATACGCATGGTGGACGATCTCCTGCCCTTTGGAAATCTCTCGGACGACGAGATCGTAGCCCAACTCAACACTGATCTTTGCCGGACAAACTGCACGCTCACCGATTCGGAAATTCGCGAGTTGGTTCAACGGCAGCTCCGAGTAGAGGGCACGTATGTACTCCATTCGGAGACGGCAAAGAAGAATGGCGGCGACTTCGATTTCGACTGGGTTTGCGTGGTCGAAGAAGACCGATTCCCGCGGTTTGTAAAGGATCGGTTTTCCCGAGGTCTCGGACAGCAACAGGGAAAGAACAAGGCCAATAAGGCCCGCGATCCCTGGTTCAATCTGGAGCACGTGGCCATGAAGGCCCGAGGGAATCACATCGGCTCGATCACCGACTTGATGACCTCCTGCCGCGCAGTAGGCCAGGAAGAACTGGCTGCGCAACTGGCCAAAGAACTTCAGAACGCGCTCGACAGCCTCAAGTGGCAAGTCCAGCCCGATCTCAAGTTGGTCGCCGAAATACGCCAGCAGGTACGTCAGGCGCCCTGGCTTCGTTACAAGAACGAACGCCGGTGCTCTGACTTACCACTCCATCTGGAGGTGGAGAAGACCGATCGTGTAGGCCACCTCTACAACCATGTTCGCAAGCAGATCGAAGACTTGCTGATCAACAAGGCCCCAATTGAGGCATTCAAGGCGCTCGTGGTTGGCGAACAGGTCAGCCGCGAGATGCTCGAAGATTGCCGTTTCGTCAATCGGGTGTACGCCGCGATGGTCGGCAAGATCGCCGCAAGAAGAGAGCAACTCAAAGAACAACTGGAGAAGGCGAAGGCCGACTGGGAAACGATACGTCAGAGTTCCGACAAGGAGCTGCGTCGGCAGAAGCTGTTTGCCATGAACCAGGCATACGGCGCATGCCGCGGTGACGAAGAACGAGGCAGGTACGAGATGAAGGCGGTTCTCGCCTTCATCCGTATTTGGGCGCAGAACAAGGCAGAGAATCGGATGGGTTGGCTGCAGGCGCTGAACCGGATTGTGTGTACCGGCCAGCGCTCCAGTGGCTCGATTCTATTTCTTGCTTTTCCGCAAGAGCTGATTCTGAAGCTTGCGGAGCGCACCGGCGGCAAGCCAGTACGCGTGCACGTTCCAAGGCTCTATGACGGAGTAGTGCGTACTGACTCGGCAGGTCGAGCTTTCCTGGTTGATCCACTTAAAGGAGGAGGACAGAAACACACGTTCCTGTTCAAGTATAGGGATGGCAAGATCCTCCTCGACGACGACAAAACCGAGCAGGCCATGGGAGAAACATCAACCGAATCTTGCGCTGAATCAGAGACAAGGGAGGCGGCGATTCTTGCTGCCGTAGTCGATGAAGCCGTGGAATTTAATCCCGCTGCTTTCAGTGATGAGGATGCGAGCGATGCACCCTGGGTCATGTGAGGCACGAACCGCTTTGAGCGGAATCCTTCTGGATTCCGCTCAGGGCCTTAAGAAGGAATTATGAATAGAACTGTTTCTCTCATCCTTATATATAGCTTCTGTGCGACCGCTGCATTGTCCCAACAGTCGAGCACTCCCAGCCCGGATGCCTTCGTCCGCGTTGCGACCGCCCTGAACCACCTGACGGTCCTGGAATTTCATGAGCCGGTCACGATGGCTGCCGCCGGCAGTTCAGATTTCCAGATTGAGCGAGAGGCGAACAAAGTGTTCGTCAAGCCAGTCAAGTCGGGAGCGGCGACGGATCTATTCATTTGGACGGCCTCCCGGCGCTTTGCCTACGAACTTGAAATCACGCAAGACGTAAAGGACATGAATTTTGCGATTGATACTGCCCAACCGGCCCCGACCCCGGCTCCAAAGCCCGTCGTGGAGACCGACCCAGATCAGTTTGCCGACGCCGTGCTTACACGTGCGCTCTTAGGGGCTGAGGAGATCAAACAAAGAAATACGCACAAAGCGAAAGGTCAGGTGAGCGTGCGCGTGGAACAAGTATTTCGCACGCGCAGTTCGGTTTATGTCCATTACACGATCGAGAACAACAGCGGCCTCTCCTATCACACGAATACACCACAGGCCTACCAGCTACAGATAAACGACTCGCCCATTTCGCTCGCAAGCCTCGCCCATACTCAGCTCGACCGAGTCATGTTCGAAGAACCGGGCGATACGCAGAAGCAAGAACTGGCGTTGCCCGTCGCTCACTCTGAAGCCGAGTCCGACGATCTTCATCCGGGTGAAAGCACACAGGGGGTGGTTTCCATTCGGAAAGATCTGAAATCCCCGGCAGTCATTCAATTGGTGTTTCGCGACGGAGTAAAAGCCACGTTTGTACTTTAGCCATGAAGCATCAGGAACAAATCGCGACAGTCGCGCGCTTGCGCAGCTTTCACTCAAAAAACGGTGAGGAACCGGTCGGGGTTGCGTTGCGGCGCTGGATCGAAGATCCCATTACGCCGAAGACGGACAATGGAAATCTTCGCATCAATCCAATCCTGGTTTTTCTGGCAGTGATGGCTCTACTGGCCGGAGGCACATTCCTATTCTTCAGTTTGGGTGAGCTATGAGTTACACCAACGAGTATCGCCTGGGACGCCGCGCCTATCACTTCAACCAGGAAGAGAGTCTTGCCTTCGTTCTTGTGGTGCTCGCTGTCATCACTTTGGGGGCCGGCTACTACATCCTTGCGAACCGATTTCATGTCCGCCCCGCTCAGCTCATTGAACTATCTTTGTATGCGCTATACGGCTTAGTTTCTGCCGCTTCACTCACCTGGTATTTCGTCACTCTGCCCCGAAGGCGCGAAGCAAACTGGCCCCATCCTCCTTTATTTATCAGCCAAGTCAAAGATCGGAAGGCGGTCGCGGCGGCCTACAACCAGAGCTCGATCGTGCTCGGCTATGACGTTCACAGCAGGCCATGGTTCTGGTCTGACGCAACGCGCGTCATGCAGTCGGTGGTGTTCGGTGCAACCGGTTCGGGCAAGACGACGTTGCTCAAGAACATCATCACTCAGGATGTCTTCCGGGTCGTCGGTCCGCCAGGTGATCAGCACCGCATCCCGATGTTGATTTTCGACGGCAAAGGCGATAAAGAGTTTCTCTCCGACCTTCTTCCAGCGATCGAGACTGCCGGCCGTATGCACCAGTTGCGAGTCCTCGATCCATCCCGGCCCGACATTTCCGCGCGTTATAACCCGTTCTTTAGCGAACACGGGCTGTACCAGGAGCACGCCAATTTCATCTTCGAATCTTTCGATCTGAAGGAGGACTTCTTCCACGGCCACCAGGCCACCTATCTGAGTGATCTTGTCCGCGTGCTCGCTCACACACGCAAGCGCTTCAACATCTACGACGTGCTCGTTATGGCGCTGGACCCGCGGGTCCTGAACGAACAGATCGCGCTGGCCCGATCCTGTCTCGATACAGAAGTTGGAGTGAACCATCAGCGGCGCTTGAATCTCGAGATGTCCGTTCGGAACCTCCAGCAATCATTCCAAGACCGGGAGCGCGTGCCCAAAATCCAGGGCCTTTTGAATGAGCTGATGACATTCCTTGAGGATGACCTTTCCCTTATCACCGGCGCCTACGATGACCTGCTCTCTCTCGACGAGGTAATCGACAAGGAACTGATTCTTTTCGTCTCCTTGAATACCAACAAGAACTCAAAGGCCGTCACCGCCCTCGGTCGCATGTTGCTCCAGAACATGCAACTGATCATTGGTAAGCGCTACGAGAATGAGCAGGAGCGCCGTCGCGAGAATCGGCCCATGGTCAGCGTCATCCTCGACGAGTTCGCGCCGTTCGCTTATTCCAATTTTGCCCAGATCCTGCAAACCGCCCGCGGCACGAACACAGCGTTTCTCTTCGCGCTTCAAGCCCTACCACAGCTATTGAAGGTGGGCCGCGGGTTCAAGGACGACGTCTCTTCGGCGCCCAACACCACCATGCTCCTGCACACCCGTGACGAGGAGACGGCGCAGTATTTCCTGAAGGCGTCAGCCCGCGTGCGCCAGAAACGGCGCACCCTGACCGTCCAGCGTACCGGCGTTTTTGAAGATAAATACGAGCCCATCGGTTTCGGCAGCGAGACTGACATCAAAGAGACTCGTGCCGAGGACGAGCACATCAAGAATTTGCCGGTCGGGCAGATGGAAATCCTGATGACCGACCGACTGCAAGGAACTTTGCACTCTCATCTGCACGTGCGTGCACCGCGGAACAATCGCTTTCCCGGACTTGAGCCAACAATCTATCCACGACTGTACTCGCCTTCGCATCTTGACGGGGCGAACCTGCGCTTCAAGGACTCGGATTTGGTGCGGCGCCACGGGCGCATCGGCGTCAGAAATGGGCAGCTGGCCTGGATATGAAGCGTTCATGTCGGATTGCCGCTGCCGGGCTCCTGATTGCAATCTTGTCGCCTTTCCTAGCTGCGCAGTCCGGCCACTACGGCTACGACCCCGCCGCACGTAAGGTGTCATCAAAACCGCCAAATGGCTTTCTCGATTTCACGCTCAAGCGCATCAATCCCTCGGGTGAGGACTACGGGAAGTGTCTGGGTGAAGGCCGCACCTTGCTGCTTCAAGAGACCGTAAGGAGCGCCTACTTCTGGTCAAACCTCGGTGCCTTGAGCCTGCTTGGGTGTCTATTCATCATCATTGTTTATCAACACAGGATTCAGGCCAAGCGGGAGTGGACAGCCGCAGAGATGCTTAGGCAATTCGAGCAGTCTCTCACGCGGTCCCGTGCGCAGGTTGATGAGGCTACCAAAAAGAATCATCACCTAATGGAGACGTTAGCAGCACTGAGAGAGTCGGCTTTACGACCAGTGTCGTTGCCTAGTGAATCTAACGAACGTGCCGCTTCGTCTGGAGCGAAACCTCGTACTCCCAGCGCACAACCTGCGCCGCCCGCAACCCTGAAGACCGGCTCTGTTAAGCCCACCAATGGAGGAACTGCACGTACCAGTGCGCCTGCGGAGTCGGTCGGTCAAATGCGACTCTTCACGCCGGACGCGGACTTCATCATGAAACTCAATTCTCTGGAACAGCAACTCGCACGCTCGCAGGAAGACAACAAGCAGTTGCGACGCCGGATAGCCGACGGTGATCGGCGGTTCGAAGCGGAACAAGAGAGAAATCGCCAGCTCAAGGGCGCGTGAATTTGTGCGGCACGGGAAAAGGAGGCCAAGAATGGCAACGGATGACAAGAAACGAGAAAAGCTGAGCCCGGCGCCGCAGACGATGGACCAGCTCGAGCCCGGTGGGACGCCGACCGTGGAGAAGGAACTAGCCGAGGTTTGCGCTCGGTTCGCCGATCTTTGCCAGTACTTTTCGCAGCAAAACATGGACCTACCACCGCAGATTGTGGATGAAGTTCGGCTGGTGTCAAAGCTGGCTGTCAAGGAGCGAATTGCCAAAATGAAGCGCCTTAGCCAAGACCTGATGGAGTACCTCAATGATGCTGGTCCAGATTCTCAAGTTCGGCAGTAACTGGTGGGCTCACTTCGGCTGCGATCCGGCTGACCGCTATCGGTTCACGCGTCACGCGGCATACTTCAATTCCACCGGGCTCCGATTCGGAAACAAGATCAGACGCCATTGGCTCGTTCCCGGTTTGATTCGCTTCAATGGTATCGGGGACTTCAATCCACAATTCCCGGGTCGCTCCTTGGGAGTGACGTTTGAATGCGCAGACTTGATTTTCGCCTTTGGTGGAAACCGTATCCTGTTTCAAAGGAGGGTTGCCGATTCCGCGCAACCCGACTGTTTTCTTGTCGTCATCTCCAACGACCGATTTGGCACGTTTGACTGCCAGAAGAGCGACTGGAAAGCAACTTCTGTTCTGCCAATCGCGGTCAGCGAATCGCGTGAGAAACAAGAAGCAATGCTGCTGATGAAACCGCTCGGCTGGGTGCGGACGACGCTGGGAGTTTGGCAACTAAAGACCGGGCTAACCGCGCCGCACAGTGCACGCTTGGAACTGCTGGAAGATGGTGTTATCGGGTGAAGCCATCGGCTATGCGCTACGTCAAAAACAGCGTCGTCATCCAGGCGGAACGTGACATTCCCTTGCTGCGGCAGCTCCGCAACTCGAAATTTGCCAGCCATAGTCAGCTGTTCGAGTTGATGAAGTTCGGCGGCTGCGAGTGTTCCCGTGACAGCTTTGGTTGGCGCGTTCGGCGGCTGCTTAAGGCTGGCTTCTTATCAATCTGCGAAGGAGCGTTTGGCGCGGACTCGTCGGTCTATAGGATCACCCGCGAGGGGATCGCCCTGCTCGAACATCACGGCCAATTCACAACCGTTCTGCACTCCAGGACGGAACATCTGCCGCACGCTACGCAGGTGTTTCATTCGCTGGAATTGAACCGGATCCAGCTGGCATTGGCACGCGAGAATTTGCTCGCCAACTGGCAATCGGAGATCGAAATCGCGTCTTTCAACACCATCTCCTGCTCACCCTATCAGAAGGACTATGACGCCATGGTCGACGTGTGGGTTGGGGAGAAGACGGTCAGGTTTGCACTCGAATATGAGCGCTGTCTCAAGAGTTACAGACAATACGACCGTATTAGGACCGCGCTCCAAGCGGAGCAACAAGTGGGCTGGGTCCTGTTCTTAACTTCGGGGATGGAAGTGCTGGTCCATCTCGTTCACGAACTCAATCCGGTGCCCAACAAACTTGCATTTGCCAATGCCCGGGATTTTGAGCAGATGCTTCTTGAGACTAGGGTGGTCACCGCCCGCAATCTCGCCGGCACCAACTTCCGGGAGCTCTTGCAATGAGAACAGATCTGGTGTCCTGGCGCATTGTGGTTTCCTGGCGATTGACTTCGCTCTGCATTCGTTATGGCGTCGCAAAGCCTTCGGTTTGGCTTTGTAGGAAGGCGTGTAAGGGGCGCCAATTCAATGGCTTCGGTTCTGACTACCCCCTGACTTTGACTTGTTTTAGGTTCGGGTATTGCAGTGTTCTTGAGAACTGTTATGTGCGCAGGTTTTTGGCTCTCCGATCCGAGGGTCGTCGTAGCGTCGGTGAGGTATCTCAGTCTTGGTCGCAGTTTCGAGGAACTGTTGCTAGGTCTCGCACTGATCTCGCTTGTGTTCTCCTGACTCGTAAGCACTGCCGCTCGTCATCGTTTCGCGCTCGCCCCCTTGGAACGCCGTTCCCTTCAGAACATGCCGGACGGTTCTTCTCACCGCAACGTCCTCTGCACGTTGCTGCGCGCGCTTGTTGGCTGGACCTGAAGATAGGTGCGCGTTTCACTGAGGCACATACGGGTCATCCAGGCCGGAATCTGTGTTGGCCTTTTCGGCTGACTCGAGTGCCACGCAAAAACAGGGTCCTTGAGCTTCGTGATCTGAAACAAGCAACGGAGAACGAAGCGACTTCTACTGTGGCCCGCGCTCGTTTGCGGTCGATGCGGACGGAGTGTTGGTGTCACAGATGCAACCCACGAGGACAGAAAGGAACCGATCATGCATAAAAGTCGAGGCGCAATAAGTTTCACACCATTGTTTACAACCGACGATATCGGATTACGCAAGGATGCGAGCGTCGAGCACGTCGTCAAAGTTTTCCTAAATGTAGGCGAGGCCATGGCGGCACGGTGGATCGAGATGCCAAGAGGCATTTTGCTCTTGCAAGCGGTGCCGGACCAGCCTGCCTCCGGCGCTATCTACCTCTACGACCGAGAGCGTCACATCTTTTTCTTTGTCAATTTCGTTGACGGTCAGGACGACACCCTGACCGCTGCGGAATTCGATGAACTTGTCGTCGAGTACGACCTCGTTTCGTGCACCGGGAACCCGGTATTTCTTCCAGCGAGGATCTGCAACACGGCAATGGCATGAAGGAGATGAATGTATGAATGGCATAGGCCAGGCCACGACAGAAATAGCAACGCGATACTTCGATTTGTTCGTGAATCGCTTGGCCTATACCCTGCAGTCGCACAAGCCAAACGGAAACGGCAAACACTACTATTACCGCCCGCGAAACGACCGACGACTGTCGCCTGAGACCGTCCGCGAGCACCTGAACGGGCAGATCACAATCGGTCTCTATGCTCTGAACCCAAGGACACAACGCTCCAAGTGGGTAGCGATTGATGCCGATTATCAGAATGCCCTGGAAGATCTGCTTAAGTTGCAATGGGAACTGCGGCAGGATGGGGTTGAGGCGGCGCTGGAAAAATCTCGCCGTGGCGCTCACCTCTGGATCTTTGCGGAAAAGCCACTGCTGGCACGCCACTGCCGCATCTACATCTACAATCTCGCCCTTCGGCTTAAGGTGCCGGTAAAAGGGGGTTCAGGTCTGGCAGAAGGAATCGAGGTATTTCCCCGCCAAAATCAACTCGGGCCAGACGAATTTGGTAATGCTATCCGGGGACCGCTAGGAGTCCATCGAGCCACCGTAAGGCGGTACTGGTTCTACGGTGCCGACTACGCTCTTGAGGCCCAACTCGAGTACTTGGAGCGCCTGCGAAAGATCACGGAACCCGAGATGGAGCGATTCATCACCGGCCTCGAAATGCCGGAGGAATTCCGGCCCAAACCAAAGATTGAGCTGCCTCCTTACGACCCCGTGCGCCGGGAGTTTCGCATTCTGGACCATGTTCGACCCAGACGCAAGCGGTCGGGAAATTACTGGACCCAATGCCCCTCGTGCGCGGAGCAAGGCCGCGACCGCGGTGGAGATAACCTGGCAATCTCAGTTGCAGATCCGCGCAAGTACAAGTGTTGGGCAGGATGTCCGAAGGAAATGATACGTGCTGCGCTGGGTCACCCGATTCGAGTCAGAAGGCAGGTTGAAAATGCATTCTCAATCAGCGACGCACAATAACGGGCAGGGAGCGGAGGTGTTGGCGAGGCAGGGGCTGCGGCTGCCGCAAGTCGTGCTGGAGCGTCTACGAGATGCCGGCATTTACTGCCAACCCACGGTGTCAGTTGAGCACCAGAATCTGGCCAAGAAGTATGTGGTTCGCGGAGTGGAATCCGGCGGGGCTGTGGCGGATTTTGGAGCGTATTCGAGTTTCGTTAGTGAACGCGGCGAGGCGTTGGCTTGGCTTCAGCGTGTGGACAGTATCGGAGTGAACGGCGTGCACGCGATCGTGGTAGCACCAGTGCTGGTTCGAGTACAAATGCTGCGGATAGCGCGAACCTACGATCTGCTCGTTACGCGGCATTTCTTGGCGAACTCACCGAACAATCCAAGGCCACGGTTAGAGAGTTCAATCCTGTTTTATGGACGACGAGGTGGCCTGGAGATGGAGCTTTGGGGAAAGGACGTCGCGTTCCGCGGGGCTGTCTCGCCCGTTTTCTACACCAGGGCTGGTGAAAGCGTGGCGTTGCCGCAGGAACTGCGACGTGCCGTCACGCGAATTACGGCGGCGGTGTGTTGCCTGGGGTGCCGTCACTGTCATCTGCTCGGGCCTCAGCCGATCGACGTCGAGCACGCGGAAGGTCCAACCTCAGCTGACATCGTCGCGCAAGGCGAAACAAGCGCGGCCGTAGCTGAGGCAGATTCGATGCGAGGAGTATTGGATGAGCGAGCGCCCTAAGGCGGACGATCTGCATGGCATTGATGAAGTGCTTGCCGACCCGGCCGCCTGCTATTTGCTTAAGAGGGCGCTGCAGTCGTCGCTGAGCCGTGACCCTGTGGACGCCGCTCGCGATTCCGATGTACTGGGAAGGCTGCTGGGGCGGAGATGCGACGAATTCTTTTCAGCGGCATTAGCGTACGTTTCGCAATGGCGTTGTTTGGATCGGGCAGTCCAAGAAATCCACAAACCTGTTGTCCTATAATGTGCCGTCCACAGATCGGGCAGCTCTCGTAGCCGCACAACCTGGAACGCCAGGACGCTGGGAAGAGGGACCAACATGCCTGATACCACATCCGGAAATCGCGGATCGAAAAAACAGAAAATCCCCCGTATCGGACCGGAAGAGGCGGCGCGCGTCTTTGCACAATGTGAGCACCTGCTGGACAGCGCTACGGATTTCATCGAGGGCCAGCGGCAGGTGGGTTTCGCCCAATTCCTGGCCCCGCTGCATGATCAGATCCTCGAGCTCGCGCTGCAGCCGGACTCGTGGGGCGAGCGCACCAGGGCTCGTCTGATCTCTGAAGTCTTTGCCAGGCTAAGAGGGATCCCGGTGGAAAAGGTAAGTGTGGAGGAAATCGTACAGATCTCAAATGTGGTGGTTCCCTGTTTTCTTCTGGAACTGGGACGCCGGAAACATCACAGTGACATCGAATTTCCGAACGATCCCTGCGAAGCCGGTGCACGGTTGAGCCTCCGCGCTGGGCCATCCGGTCCGGTCCATTCGATCAGTGTTGAGCAACTAGCTCGGCTGGTCGCCGAGGCCGGCGAGGACCTGGTCGGCCTTTGTTATTTCGGGGATCAGCGGAGCCGTGAAAACATTGAGGCACTCCTAGCTCTCAAAGGCTCAACGACCGATTCCTAAGTGCAGCCGTGCAGTTCATCTCCTTCTTCCAAAACGAAACATTAGAAAAACTCCAAGCGGCGCGCGAGTTTGCGCCTGGGAGATTGTCGCGCGAGTGATTGACGGTGGAAGTCGCTGGAGATGCGAAATCCCGACCCGACGAAGGGCCGATCAACGCCAATCACTCGCGGGATAATCTGATGTCATCGAACGAGATTCTCTCGTTTTTGCAAATGCCTTTAGGTCGGAGGCAGAGAAATGCCGAAGAGCGTAAACAAAGTCATCCTCGTCGGAAACGTCGGCCAGGATCCAGAAGTCAGGTACACACCGAGCGGTATCCCGGTTGGAAAGTTCAGCCTCGCCACCAATGAGCGTTATAAGGATAAGAACGGTGAATTCCAGGAACGCACTGAATGGCACACCATCGTCGCCTGGCAGCGGCTCGCCGAAATCGTCGGGGAGTTTGTTTCCAAGGGGTCGAAGGTCTATGTCGAAGGAAAGATACAAACCTCCAACTGGGAAGATCGTCACAGCGGCGAGAAGAAGTACCGGTCCGAGATTGTGGCCCGCGACCTGGTGCTCCTGGGATCGCGAGACGACAGGAACGGCTGCAAACCGTCTGCAACCCACAACGCAGAAGAGACCGAATCTGGCGAAGCCGGGCCCAGCAAAATCGTAGACTCAGAGATCCCCTTCTGATGCAGACGTGGGCTTGCGTCCCCTCTTCGAATCTTGCACTTCGGCCTGCCTCTGCCCTCGCCAGTAGTCAATTGAAGGAGAATTCCCATGAGCAAGCCAAATGGCCGTGCGAATGACTCTGCAACAAACGGCAAAGACGGCCTCCCCGCGAACACGTTTGTGCCGCCTGCTGCTGCGAACTTGCCATCCAGTCCGCGACTCTCTCCCGAGCAGATCAAGGAACTGACTGCGGCGCTCGAAGTGCCTCTCGATCCAAGCGTCATCGAATGGCGGGTCACCAACACCACCAAGGCGGGGAAACTACGCGGCCAGGTGGTTCCTTATGCGGATCAGCGGGCGTACACCGATCGGCTTAATTGGTTGTTCAGCCCTGCCGGCTGGACGCGAAAATATGTTGTGCATACCAGCGCCAACTTCGAGCGAAGCAACGACCAGAAGACGGTCGCGAAAGTGTTCGTCACCTGTGAGCTGATGATCTTCGGTCTGGGCTTGCATTCGGCAACCGGCGAGGAATGGGCCGATGACTCGAACGCCGTCACAAGCGCCGAAGCACAGTCGTTCAAGCGTGCTTGCACATGTTTTGGGCTGGGCCGCTATCTTTATTACTACGCTGGGACGTGGGTGGACCTGGATGAGCGCAAGCGGCCGAAGACAGTTCCAGCCCTACCTGAGTGGGCGACTCCTGAGGGCTGGAGGCAAGGCTTGCGTCCACAGCAAAAGGCGGATTCACCGGTACGTGGTCCTCGATCGAGCGCCGAACCCGGGAGCGATCGTTGCCCAGCAGCACCGAGTTCGCTCATCCTACAGATCGAGGCCCTGGCCGAACCGCTGGGAAAGCGAATGTACCGCGGACTGTTAAAGCGGACCGCCAAGGTCTGGAATCCTCGAGACATTCAAGATGCGGCACTGCAGCAGAAAGTGCTGGCGCACATGCAAGCTGCGGAACGGGGTTTCCGCAGATTGGACGCGGCGCTGGAAGGTGTCGCGCCGGAAGCGCTGACGCACATACTCCACTCTCTGAAGTTGCAGTCACTCGACCTTGTGGACAATCTTCAAACCTTGCATGAAATCGTCGTTGCGCTCGAAGCATCCGCACAAGGAATTTAGGATGAACAATAGTCCATTCGAAGGAACGACTGGCAGGGCGGGACTGTGAAAGTGCGATGTTACGACAATTCGAGCAGCGGACAGTCGCTCGATGTCCTGTACATTCCTCCCAGAGCTGCTGCTGCACCCGCACGAAGGAGCTTCCCGTTCATTTTTCCTGTTGATCCTTGTAATCGACCCTTTTAAGGCTCGGGGTTCGGCACAGTCGACAGGGGAGCGGGGTCTGGGATATTGAGACCGGCAAGCGTGTACTGCCCCAATAAGCGGACTGTTGCGATAGCGTCGAAGGAAATGGGCACCCACATACCACCCAGTTCCGCATATTGCAGCGTGATATGAATGTCCTTGATCCAAAGAAAGGGGCCTTTGGCGGGTACGCCCTCAATCCGGCGGATACGGAAAGTGCTCGCATCTACCCAGATCTGCCCGCGTAAAAGGTATTTATCCTTCCGCTTGGGGACGATCCGCAAAACGTACTCGGGAACGACGCCGAAGTTCTCTTGCCTAAGAAAAACGAAGTCATAGTTCTTCCGACTGATCTCGCTACTCGGTCCTTTCTTCGCCGACTCGGTTTCCCGATCTAAAAGCTCGCGAACGATTTTTTCTCCCCTTGAGTTCCCTAGCGCCTGAATAATCTTGTATGTCTTCATGTCGGGAGGGACGAAATTGATCTGCGCCATGACCTCAGAAGTGGGTTGCTTATCGTCGCCGCGGAATACTTTGTATTCTCGCGTCACCTCATAAGGCCGAGATTCAGCGGGGTCCTGGTGTTGGACGTCCTCCAGGCGTTGCAGTATCAGGTTCAGATCGGGAGACTTCGTTTCAGCGGTGGCAGACGGCACCAGCGACGATGAAACGACTGTCGCCAGGCACACGAGAGGCAACCAGAGTCTTGGCCTAGGTGTTGTAGTACTTTCTACCTCGTAAATCACGGCTTGGCATGCCCCCGTTCTCGCCTGTTTTAAGATGCTCGAAAATTGCCAAACGGAGTAGGTTCGTGGAGGCTTAAACTCGAGCGGCGTGTTTGAGATTACGAGTGCCTTGCAGGGGGCTCGTCTTCAGCGGCTCCCACAATTGCGCAGGCGCGGGCTACTGCAAGTTGATACGCAATTGCTTCCTTGCAAGGCCTGGGCTAGCTCTTCGCCCCTTCGCCGTCGTCTTTTCGTTTTCAACTAGCCGCGAATCGAACTCAAGGAGGTGCTGTGCACGCTTGCATCTCCGCAGTCCAACATTTGCATTCACTTCGGGGTGGAGCGCAGTCTCACCTGCTAAGGGCAACTGACTGCGCCTGCTACGTCACCAAGTTTCAGAACAACCCCCAACACATCCGAGTCCTTGCGAACGAAATGCTGGCCACCAATTTGGGTCTGGCTCTAGGCTTGCCGATGCCACGGGTGGAGGTGATTGAAGTCTCTAACTGGCTTATCGAACACACAGAAGATCTCCGAATCAGTCTGGGCGGCAACAAGATCCCGTGCCGGAGTGGCAAGCAATTGGGATCGTTGTACATGGGCTCCGAGAGCCCTGGCATGACGTTCGACTACTTGCCACGCGAACTGCTGCAGGGCGTTCGCAATCTTAGCGACTTCGCCCGGGTCCTTGTCTTGGACAAGTGGACGTGCAACGGCGATGGACGGCAGGCAATCTTCTCGAAAGCGCGGAGAAGCCAGCGATACGCCGCAACCTTCATTGACCAGGGGTACTGCTTCAACGCCAGCGAATGGAGTTTTCCGGATTGTCCGCTCCGAGGGGTATACGCGAACAATTGTGTGTACGAGGGTGTCATGGGGTGGGAGGCGTTTGAGCCGACGCTCAGTCGGGCCGAAGAGATGGATGCTCACACCATTGTGCAGTGCGCTGCCGATATTCCCGAAGAGTGGTACGAAGGAGATCGAGACGGCCTAGATAGGTTAGTACAGGCACTGCATCAGCGCCGTGGGGCGATTCGAAATTTGATCATCCAGTTTCGCAGGTCAAGCCGGAATCCATTTCCGAACTGGCGTGAATCACTTGCGGATTCTGCCATGCCTCAAGCGGCAAGGGATCGTTCGCTTGAGGACAGTTTGGTAATTGACACAGCGTAAAAGCGCCGTGTTCGCGGCGCAGAGCACTAGCAAAGGAGGGTTAGCCATGGTCGAGCACAATCCTCCGCCTTCTCACGATAGCGTCCGCCCTCGAGTAATCCCACTGCCAATTGCACTCTACGTCTCCGGTGAACTCATTTTCGAGCTCTATGATGGAGGACAGCCGTCCCGTAGATTTTCGATCCGTTGGGAGAGGTTCGTGCCAACGAAAGAAAACGAGCCAGAGGCAGAGAGTTTCCAAACGGTCTTGCACACACGCCAAGATTAATGTCCGCGTTCCTTGACCCGCCTGACACGGACTTCCACCTGATCGCCAACAAAGATAAATGAGGATGGCCATGAGGATTCGTGTGACCACCAGAGCCGACTTGTTTGAGAAACGAAAAGAACAACATATCGAGCGCGGCTACCGGATTGAAGATGAGCGGCCGATTCCTGTGAACGGCCTCTGTTCGTTCATCGCCGTGAGCGAGATAGCCGATTCAGACGGAGTGGGCGATCTTGTGGCACAGGCGCTCAATGGGATGGCGAAATGAGACCACACGGAAAAACCAAGCTGGGATTTTTCCCGTTGCCTGTGCCGGAAGCCGAGAGGCTGAAGCTTTGCCTGGCCTTCGCATCGGAGTTCTCGGCAGTCGATCCGTGCGTAGGAGATGGCGTGGCGTTCTCTCACTTGCTGCATGGCGTAAGCGCTCATCGCTATGGCGTTGAGATCGACGCCAATCGGGCCGAACAAGCAAGAGCCCTGGGAGTCGAGACCTTGCACGCCAACACTATGGACGTGCGATGCCCGGCGGAGGCTGTCTCCTTGCTGTACCTGAACCCTCCATACGACTGGGAATCCGGGGAGAGCAACAACCAAAGATTGGAATCGGTGTTTCTAGAACACACCTATCGCTGGCTCAAGGCTGGCGGCGTGCTGGTATTCGTCATTCCGCAGCTGCGATTGGCGAAATGTGCAAGATTGCTAAGCGAACATTTCACGGACTTGCGCGTGTTCCGGCTCACCGAGCCGGCGTGCCTCGAATACAAGCAGATCGTAGTGCTCGGAACACGGCGCAAACGGCACTCCAAGGTTTCCGATGCTGTCTTGTTGGATGGAGTGCGCCACCTCGAAGCGCTGGCAACGAATAGCGAGCTTGAGCCGCTGGGCGACGATCCTCAAGTTCAGTACGAGATTCCAGCCTCCGAGACGGTTGTCCTGACCCATGTGGGTATTCCCTTGGATGAGGTTGAGGATTTGTTGCTGGAGTCAGCCGCATACCGACAGGCGGGCCGTGTGCTTCTACCCAAGCTCAATGATGTCAAAGGCCGGCCGCTTACACCGCTCCATGGTGGCCATGTCGGATTGCTCTGCACCGCCGGAATGCTCAATGGGGTATTCGGTGAAGGAGAAGATCGTCATATTGCGCATTGGCGCTCTGTGAAATTCACCGACCATTGGGAAGAAGAGGAAGAAGACGGAACCAAGATCCTGCACGACCGGGAGAGGTTTTCGCATGAGCTGACGCTTGTCTTCGCCAACGGCAAGACCCAGATCCTTACCCACGAAAAGAAGGAGGCTGAATGAAAAATGCCCACCTTCGTTTCGGCTGGCTGACCTACGTGAAGAGCACGGACAAGACGACCACCAGCATCAAGCTGCGGCTCGACCGCTTTATCGGGGAAGTGTTGCCCGATCCACCCCGGCAGGCCAAAGCCCACCTCATTTCTGTGATCGGCGGGGACACACAGGTTGCGGCGGTCAGTGCGGCTATCTCGCTGGGGGACAGGTTCATGGTAGAGGGGCCAGGAGTACAGCCGATTCGAGTGTGTCTCGAACGAAACGCGCAGTGTTTCAAGGGCTCGGTACAGCTTGCCGGACGAAAGAAGCCCCTGCGGCACCTTATCGCGTTGTCAGAAGAGTTGGCTTCTAGCAAGGTATCGGCGAGTTCCGGACGCACTCTGCTGGCAAGTTCGCAAAACCAATTCATCTGGGCCTCCATCGTCCATATTCACGGAATCCCCGCAATGCCGGACTGGGCCGACTGGTTCGCGGGCGAACTCGAAACGCATCGGGCGATCTTGCCCGCGCTCGGCATCGGATGTGAGCCAGTGATGATCAAAGGCCAAAAAGAACAGTTTCTCGACTGGCTTAGTTGGGGCGTCGAGAGTGAAGCGATTCGAATTCCCGTCTCAACAGGTTCGATCCGCTGGCCGGGCTTGAGTCTCAAAAACCTTTTCCTGCCGGCCAACTAGCCTTCCGCACCATCTTTTTCTTTTCCTGCTTTTCTTTTGTTCTCTCGTTCTCTTCCGTAAATCCCTCGCCTTACCAGAGGCCTTCCATGCCAGAACTGTGCACGATCTACGACTACATGCGTTGTCATGCGGCGCTTTTGGGAGAGCGCATTCTCGAGGAGTATCCAGCGCTGCACGAATTCGACGATGCAGTTTCCCCTCGGATTGAAGGACTGCTACGAACACCTTTCCCGGCGCAGACCATCGCCATTATGGGAGTCGCCAAACGCTGGCAGCAGGCGCGAACCGCCATGGTGGTCGCGGAATGCGGCACGGGCAAAACACTGATCTCGCTGGGAGCGATGCATGTCCACCACCAAAGAAGTCCGTTCACGGCCTTGGCAATGGTTCCACCCCACCTCGTCGAAAAGTGGGCGCGGGAAGCGTTTCTGACATTGCCAGGAATACGCGTGTTTCTGATTGACGATTTGCGCAATGGCGGTGACGACAACAAAGCCCACGGAGTAAACGAAGTGCGGTTGAGGCAGGGCCGGATCGCGCGGGAAGGATTACGCACTACGTTGAGTGAACTTCGGTTGCGCAAGAGTTCCTCGAATTCCCGGAAACGCTGGCTGTCGCTCTGCGGGAGACCATCCTTATTTATTGTCGGACGTGAGCGAGCCAAGCTGGGTTACTTCTGGCGCCACGCCTACCGGGTCCCACGCTCTGGCCCCTACGTTGGCAGTGTGGTGAATTCGGACACAGGCAAACCGGTGATCGTGGACGACAGCCGACTCACGGCAAGTGAGTTTGAGACGGTCAAGATTGCCGAGACCATCGAAACCAGAGGCGAGAAGTCCTGCCGCCCACTGCACAGCCCGCTGTGGCAGGCCGACGCGGACAAGATCCGCCGTATGGCACCGATTGAGTTCATTGGGCGCTACATGCCGGAATGGTTTGACTACGCCATTTGCGATGAGATTCACCAACTAGCTGGCGATACCGCGCAAGGAAATGCCTTGGGTACGCTGGCCTCATGCACCGACCGAATTGTTGGGCTGACCGGCACCCTGCTCGGTGGCTATGCCGACGATCTGTTTAATACACTCTTCCGTCTCGAAGCGCGCCGGATGAAGGAGCACGGCTACGAGTGGGGCACGACAGGGCGTAGTTCGTTCATTCAGGACTACGGCGTTCTCGAGACCATCACCAAGGTCGAACCCGCCAACAATGCCTGCTCCAAGGCCAAAGCGACCAGCACGGTCCGGCGCAAGCCCGGAGCATCCCCACTGTTGTTTGGCGAATTCCTCATGCAGCTGTGCGCGTTCGTGTTCCTCGAGGACATATCCGGAGAACTTCCGCCATACGAGGAAACCTATGTGAGCGTGCCAATGGACGCCGACATGCGGGAGGCGTATCGCGAACTCGAAGACGAGATGCGAAAGGCGTTGAAAGCACACCGGGGCAATCGATCGGTTCTGAGCACGATGCTCAATACTCTGTTGCTCTATCCCGACCACCCGTACGGGATTGGGACGCTTTACGGCACGGAGTTCGATCCTGAGCTCAAACGCAGGGTGAGATTCGTCATTGCGGAACCCCGTGACCTTCCCCAGGACCGTATCTATTCGAAGGAACGAAAACTAATCGAGGAGATCAAGAACGAACTGTTAGAGGGACGGCGGTGCCAGGTCTTTGCCGTGTACACGCAGAAGCACGACGTCACAGACAGACTGCAACGAATTCTGAGCAACGAGGGAATCCACACTGCTGTTTTGCGGGCGAGCGTTGATACCTCCAAGCGCGAAGCTTGGTACGCCAGGCAAGTCAAAGACGGAGTGCAAGTAGTGATTTGCCATCCCAAGTTGGTGGAGACCGGTCTCGATCTGCTCGACTTCCCAACCATCATCTTCTACGAGTCTGGATACTCGTTACATACCTTGCGGCAGGCCAGTCGCCGGTCCTGGCGGATCGGGCAGCGGCGGCCGGTGCGCGTGAAGTTCTTTTGCTCGGAAGGAACCATGCAGACATCGTGTTTACGCCTCATGGGGAAGAAGCTCCTCGTGGCGCTCACGATGGAAGGCAAGTTTGCCGGCGAGGGATTGCAGAGCATCGATGAGGACGATGACATGCTCTCGGCCATGGCGCGAGAGCTGGTCGAAAGGAACGGCATCGGCGAGACTGCCGACGCTGTCTGGAGAGCCCTCAACACAGAACACCAAAAGCTATTTCCGACAACTTCTGCTCGCAACGATGGTACCCCCTTATCCGAAGAGAGCATTCTTGCCGATCCTCAGGATGAGCCGGCCGGTGTGGTCGAAGGAGTCTTCGACACAGCACCCATTCTGGTCTTTGGGCGGCGACCGGAATTGTCGTCTGGTAGAAGGCGCCGCGCGAAACCTGCAGTGCCAGAACAGGCGTCCTTGTTCGGACTTCAGGGATAGCGTCCGCAACTAGTTTCTCTCTGCGTCCTTTGTACTTCCCCTGTAATTCTCAGACGGGTCCGACTCCAACGTTCCTCAAAGGAGGCCCATGATTGAAGCATTTTCACTTGGCCGAATTGTAGCGACTCCTGGTGCCCTTCGAGCACTCGAACGGGCAAACCAGTCCGCGGCGTTATTCCTGGCACGCCATGAGGGAGGAGATTGGGGCGAACTCGATCGGGAGGATGTCCGAGAAAACCAGTACAGCGTGGCGCACGTTTTTCGACTGTTGAGCAGCTACACCACCGCAGCTGGCGAAAAGCTCTGGATTATAACCGAAGCCGACCGATCTGCAACCACGCTGCTTTTGCCGGACGAGTATTGACGGAGACAAAGGCAGCCTGCCGCTATCCCCACCCAAATTGATCGGCTGCCGGAATTCCTCGAGTTAGAAGCTCGCATTTCAAATCAGCAAAGGAGAAAACGAAGTATGTCAGAAACAAGTACGCTCATCGGTTATAGCGGCCGAACCATTGGCCGCGAAGAACTAGCGCTGGTGCCGACACCAGCGCCCACCGAAACTCACCGCCCGGTCCCACACCATGAAATTGTGCAAGCATTGGTCGAGACGCTCGGGTTTCGCCACATCGGAGTCGTCCATGATGAGTACGCAGTCTCACCAGACGGCATGAAAGCTTTCGGCGTTCTCGATCTCGAAACCGAGATGGCAGGATGCCGCTTCTCCATCGGTTTGCGCAACTCTCACGACAAGAGCATGCGTTTGGCGATGACCTGTGGGTATCGCGTGTTCGTATGCTCGAACATGGCCTTCGCGGGAGATTTTACCCCCGTGCTCGCCAAACACTCAAAGTCGTTCTCGCTCATCGACTGCATTTCGGTCGGAGTTGACCGAATGCAGCGGAATTTCGAGCCGATGCGAAAGCAGGTCGAAGCGTGGCAGCGGAGCGAATTGACGGACATCAAGGCCAAGGTGGTCATCTACGAGGCATTCGTTGAGGGCAGACTGGAAGCCCCCAAACACCTCGCCCGAACCGTGCATGACCTGTACTTCGAGCCGAAGTACGAGGAATTCCGGGCGCGAACGATCTGGAGTCTCTCCAATGCGTTTACGTCCGCGTTCAAGGAACTGGATCCTATTCCTCAGTTCAAGGCTACGGCCAAATTGGGTGAATTCCTGGAAGCCCGGCTTTCACAGTCGTTCTAACCGGCGGGGCGGTAAGGAGCCGACCGCCGCCCCCACTTGTTCGCAGGTGTTCCTTACGTCCCCAGGGTCTTCGTGAATTCGCGTACTAATTCAAATCCTTCTGGAAGTTGCATCGTCAGATTGCACTCCTTCGCCAGAGCATCGAATACCGGTTCCCATTCTGATGGCGGTGGATCAAGTTCCTTGGGCACATCGTGGGTCGCGCGTTTCATGAACGTTGCACGGACCGCTGCAGCGGTTTTGCTTTTGTCGAGCGTCCCTCCCCTGATCAACAGCACCATGTCGATAAGGTCCTTGGTTCTGGTGTTTACACGCTCACCTCGCGGCAGCGTATACGCATGAAGCTTTTCCGCGAATTGCTGCTCCGCCGAAATGATGGGGAAAGACGGCGGCGCTACGCCCCCGAAGCCAAGCCAGTCTTCGCCGGTGACGACCTCCAGAGGCTCGAGCACTTCGTCTCCAACACCGACGTCGACCTGAAAGCGCGCAAAGTCTCGTCCATCCATTCGTGCCTGGACGGGATACCGGCTGCCCCCTTCCGGCGCGCCGTCCAAGTCCTCTCTCGCTTCTCCGACGAGGAATTCGAAATAGTCGTCAAAGCCCGTCGCGGCCGCTTCCTGGAGCATGGCGCGCACCTGTTCGCCCCGCTCTCTCGGGTCTTTTGAGAAACGCGTGCCGTCGTGCAGCGTCAAATCGATGTCCTTGGTCGTCCGCGCGGAATGCATCCGTAACTCCATGGCGTAGCCACCCTTCAGTACCCATGGATACGTCGCCTTCGGTCCCTTCGAAAACATTCGCGCCAGGAAGCGGTCGAACGCCACTTGCCGGCGTAAGCGCTGCAGGTCAGTGCCTTGCTCGCGCGCGCGCGTCTGCAACCGAGTTTCGAGCGCGGCACGAAAGGCGCCAGCTGTCTTGTAGGATTTCGCTCCGTCCATCACTCGGGCTGCCCGGCCAATTCCCGAAGCGAACGTTGCAGTTTATCGTCCGGCATGCGATCGATTTCTCTTCTTCCGATGAGGCCACGGTGTATGGCTTCGTCGACGGCGAGCTTCAGTTGGCTCCGGTCCACGTGTCCGCTGCGCAGTAGATCCACGATGGTTCTGAGCGGACGCGTCACGCGGATCCCGTGCATTTCCTGAACTTCGCCGGGGTCGAGGTGTGCCCGGTGAAGCACCAGGATCTCCGGAATCGTGCTGTTCCGGCGAAATTTTCTCGGCACGGTCATGTGCAGCTTCGAGGGCATGACGTCGGATAGTTCATGAAGACTGAGAGCCGTGTCATGGCTGTAGGTGCCTTCCGGCACTTCTTGCCTATTTTGGGACCAGAGATACCAGAGCATCAGATCCGGACGCTCCGGAGCCGGAAAATCGGCGAGGCGGTAGATTCCGCGGTGCTCACGAATCCAGTTTCCAACGTTCACGTGGTAGGAGTGCGTCTTCTCGGCGAACCCCGATCGAGTGGCCTGCTTGGTGGTGAAGAAGCCCTGCTGGGGTTGGGCTATTTCGTTGAGCCGTCGAGCGGCTTCTTTATAAGGTCCTGGCATTACATATTCCCCCAACTTTCTTGGGGGATTATGCGCTATGGCCATGGGCGCAGGCAAGAGGCGCGTATCACGTTGTTTCTACAAGGACTTACAGGGAACCCAGGTATTCAGTCGGAAGCATAATGCCCCAAGATCTCCAGGGAATTGTGAGCTCTGGAAACCTGCATTCCCGTTTAAGGAGTAAAAGCCATATTTCAAGAATTGATGCCGTTGCTCGCACAACGAATATTGCTGTTCACCTTGTCGCGCGTGAGCGACGATGAGATGCGTATCAATGTCGTTCCAAAGCCACTGAAAAACGATCAGCAGGATGATGGTGCCGCGCTTACCACACCGCTGAGCGTCACCGGTACTCCCAAAGAGCTTGATGAACAACTGCCGCGACAATTGCTGGAGTTTGTGGAGACTCACCTGGGATTGTCCTCAACCTTAAAGAGTGCGAAGGAACAGATGGAGGCTGCCGCCAAAGCAGCCAGGGAAGCAACCAAGAAATCAACGAATTCGAAATCTAATAGCGGATCCAGCAAGAGTGCCTCTCCAAGCCCGGCGAAAGTGCAGACAGAATCCGAGACAAAAGAAAGCTCAAATGATTCAGCATCAACCCCCGAGCATACCCAGCCATCGACAGTTGGCGCTGGGGACGGTGCTGGCGCGAGTACCGGAAGTCTGTTCGAGGGGGATTCAGAAGCGACACATCCTACGAAACGTGATCAGACACCATGTTCTTTGTCGAATTCAGTGGACAAATAGCAATTTGGCGCCACTCACTTCTGGGGAATAACGACCTGCACAATCGTGCCAGGACGCGTATTTTGCAGCCGAATTTCGCCGCCTAGATCTTTGGCCCTCTGCTTCACGACTCCTAGACATGTACCCAGGATTTCAGCGGGAAAGTGCGCGGCATCTTCCGCAATGCCTTTTCCATTGTCACATACAATCACGACCACCTGCCCTTGTTCTGCCGTAAGAGCCACCGAGGCGCGATGAACTCCTGAATGCCGAATGACATTGGTGACGGCCTCTTGAACAATTCGAAAAATCGCGGCTTCTAGCTCTGGCCGGAGCCGCGGAAATTCGGAGGGTGTTACATCGAGGGAGGTACGGATAGCGCTGCGTCCATTGAGTTCGTCCAGATACCACTGTACGGCTGCGCATAGACCGAGTTCATCCAGTAGCGGGGGATGCAAAAGGTGTGAAACGCTGCGGATTTTCCTCATGACAGTTTCTATGAGGCTACTGGCCTCGTCGCGCGTCTGCTGATTCACAGACTGACCTCGCAGGTTCATCCCGTCTACCATTATCTTGGCCGCGACTAGGTCTTGCCCCAAGCCCTCGTGCAGTTCGCGAGCCACCTGGCGTCGTTCGTCATCCTGCAATATCATCAGTCGACTCGATAGATTATGAAGTTCATGATTTAGCTGCTCTAACTGCCGGGACTTGCGATGCAAGTCAGCGAAGACACTGACTTTGGAGCGTAGTACTTCGGGATTCACCGGAACGGAAAGATAATCCACCGCACCTCGGCGGTATCCCTTGATTTTGTCATCATCTGTCAGATGTTCGGCGGAAACGAAGATGATCGCGGTCTTCTCAAATCGTGGATGATCACGAATCATCTCAGCGACTTCAAAGCCGTCGAGTTCCGGCATTCTCACGTCCATCAGCACAACGGCGATGTCGGTTCTAAGCACATGATCCAGAGCTTGCTTACCTGAACCAGCCTTGATGAGGTTCTCACCCAGTTCGCTGAGAATCGCCTCGTAGCTGAGCAGCTTGGAAGGCTGATGATCAACGATGAGGATGTTAACCTTGTCCTTCATGGTGCCGGCAGCTCAAATCGCAATGAAAGATTATGTCGCTCAGGTGTCGCCAGCGATGGCATTCCAGTCCGCGACGCCTTGACTGACGGGCGGGCGCTTCTTACCAACTGACATTAGTCCCGAGGAAGAAAACCGGCTATTTGCCTGGTGTCCAATTGGGATTCCACTCGTTGGTTGCCGTGCCTACTGGCTGCTCATATTTTGATACAAGCCAATTCCGTTTTCAAGGATTCCTTTGTTCGTTGTCCTACGACCATTTTGCACGACGGTCATTTCAGCGGTGGTGGTTCGCGCCAGAATTGACTTGGTTCCCGCGAGGACAATGGAAGTGGCTATCCTTGGGTGAACTGTATGATCACTGGGGTAGGCAAGTACCTGTTGCGTCGATTTCCAGTCCACAGGGTGCGGCTTCCGAGGTGAGGGAGGCTTCCCTTGATCGTGGAATGACTCGTCCAAAAAAACTGAATTCAGGGTGGAGCAGCGGAAAACCACCCAAGGTTCGCGCAGCAACGCCCACCGAATTTGAGCTCCAGGCGATGCGTTTGGGGCTAACGGAACAGAACTACGCGATGTCGCAATCGTTGCGGAACTGGCGCGAGCGCAACCGCGACCGATGCTATGTGCCCGAATGGCTGCTTAAACAATGCGGTATGCCGGTCGATCCGAACGTAGTTTGAGCCCGAATCGAGCGCAGTGAAAAACTTGCACTGTTTACGGATTGAGCGGCACTGCGGAAACCGGCGACGGCGGGTGCGTGCCATTATGTTCTCAAGTTGGGACGCTCTTTACGCCAGGCAGTCTGAGCTCGTATGAGTTCGGAAGTGGGGTCTTCACCGAACTCGGTGCTGGGTAGGTGCAGCTCTAAGTGCATCGGTGTCGTGATTGGGTTGCACTCGCGATGGCGAGACTCGATACCAGCCGGTTACATCGGGGTTCGACTCGATCAACTTGGGGACGTGCCTTTTCATCGCGGACGATCTGGAGTCTCTCGAATGCGTTTACCTCAGCATTTCAAGGAACTCGATCCCATTCCACAATTTGAGGCGACGGCCAAGTTGGGCGAGTTCCTGGAGACGCGGTTCTCGCAAGCTTTTTAACGAAGCATGGCGGTGTCGACCGAGCCACCGATCTTTTATCACCCCCCTGCAGGCGTTGCGCGAAGGCCGACGCTTCTCCCGGCCATTGATTTTATCGTCAGTCTCCGGATGGCCGACTATGAACTTGTCGCGCGCTGGGCTCGAGTCATCGCGACCTTCAAATTACCGCGTAAGGTGAGCACGCGAACCGAGCCCAAAATCAGAAACACTTCAATTCAGCCACCACCCAGGCAGCTCCTGTAACAAGGAAAGTCAGGGCACATTCGGACCAGCTGAAATGCGCTGTTGGATGACCGATCAGGCGCGGAATCCAAACCATTAGGCCAAACAGTGCCAGCATGAGCGTCATCAGACGCATCGCGAGCCTCGCCTGGCGATTGCTGAGAGTGGCAAGCGCCGCCAGTCCAAACGCGACCGTTGTGAGTATCGCCCAAAACGTCTGGTTGGGCGGAATCCACTTTGGTACCAGGTGAGCTGTCTCCCGAAGCAGGAGTGCCTGACCCACCATAAAAGAAATTGCACAGACCCCGAGTCCAAGGCGGGCCAGCCGACCGAACAGTACCACCCTTGCTGCATTTGCCTGAGTATCTGCGTACAACGCAATCGCGCCCCACAGTAAGGAAAGGAACAGAAAAAAGCTCCCGCCGTAGCGCTCATAGATGTTCGATGCGGCAATGACGTCAGGTATACAAGCCAGCGAAAAACACAAGTAGACGACGCAAAGTACGACCGATGCCAGGCGCTCAGTACGCGGGAATTGCACTCCGACCCCTCCGGCCATCTGAGCGGTCATAAGAAAGCCCCCAGCGATGGTGCCGAAAGGCAGGCTCCAGATATGTTGCAAGTTTTGCCAAGTATCAGCGTCGTGCCACATCAGTGCGATGACGCCATACAGTATCGCCGCCGCGCCAAAGACCATGCGCCCATATGTCGTTTTCATACAGAAAAGGTAACGGATATCTTGGTTTGGCGCATCGAGAGGCACCGCGCTGAAAAGAAGACTTCGGTCCTGATGAGTCGGCGGTTCAATTGGGCCGATATGCGGACTGACCAAACACATACCGCCATCCGCTGGCAGTGCGTCGGTAGATGTCACTGAACCAAAGTTTGTATTCAAACGGCTTGCCGTCCTGCACGCCCTTCTCCCAAGGATTTGCGGTCACAACCGCGGTATCGCCCCACAAACGTACAGTTTTGTCGGTGTCCTCTTGATGCTCGTAGGTTATCCCGCCGCTCTTTGCTTCTTCGATTAACTCAGCCTTGCTGTATGTTTTCCCGGAACTGGTGACAAGAACAAAATCGTCGGAGAGTATTCGGTCCATCGTTTGCACGTCATTCTGTTTGACCGCTTCCTGATACTCAGCGTCGAGCGCCACAACTGTTTGTTTAGCATCCTCATCTGCATCGCCAGAAGTTTTATCAGTCCCCCGATGTGACTGGAACATGATGTCGAACCAGGGTTGCCACGTGTTGCCGCCGTCGGACGATTTGACGGCGACCTCGTGAGCCTCTCCGTTCACCGGTTCCCATGTGCCGCGAACCATCTCGCCCTTTTGATTCCTCCCGCTGCAGTACAGAAGCCACCCGGCGATAAGGCCCTTGGTGAGAGGGATCAAATAAGACCCATTTCGATACGGGCTGGAACTGGGTAAATAACGAGTGTGGCACTTCGGACACTCGACTCAATGACGCACACGAATCATTGGGATTTGAAATGTAGGGAAGAGATAATCTCTGCCCTGGTTGCCTGTGTTGGCTAGAAGTGGTCTCCCACGTTAGTGAACTCTGCGGCTCATCTGGACGATGCCGCATTCGCGAAGCGGCTGAAAACGCCCGCAAGTGGACGATGCGTTTGTTGGGGCATAGACGTTTGTCCGCGACCCCCATCGGAACGGCTCGCAAACGATTGATTACCGCCCGAAACCGGGACCGCCAGGAAAGCGACTGTTGCCCCAGTATTTGAATCGGTGGCGAAACCGACGATCTCGCCCTCATCATTGATGTCGTTCGCTAACTGGAGCTGGAGTGATGAATCCGCTTGAATGAGCGTATTCAAATCTGTTGCTTTTCCGTCTTCGTACAAGAACGCCCGTGCCGCGCCCGTATTCAGGTTGAAGGATTGACCGACTACGTGACCGCGCTGGTTGATGCCCCAGGCCCAGCTGTTGGTGTCGTCGCCGATCGGATTAATTGCAACGATTCCATGATGCTCGTTCCAGAAAAACCCGATCGGATTGAACGCGGTAGCAGCACTTCCTTGCTGGTTGCCGAAGCCAACAACCTGACCTCGGTTGTTGATGGCTGTAGGCGTGTTCCATGCGAGTCCACCGTCGAAGTTCCCGAGATCAATTGGCGCAGCGTATTTGTTTTCCCAAAGGACCGCATGTTCCGCGCTGGTGCTCCCAGCGGCATTCGCGCACAGGCCGGAAATGCCGACAATCTGCCCTTTGTCGTTGATCGCGGTTGCGGCCGAATCGGGATCGGAACCGAAAGGAGACAGCTGCGTCATCTCACCCAAATGTGGTCCCCACACGACACCTTCAAACTGCAGCACCTGATTGATGGGCGCCGTGTTGTTGCAGGTGGGATCGTGAACTCCGTTTTCCGCCCAGCCGGCTATTTGCCCTTTGTTGTCGATCCCAGCGGCATAGCTGTCATTGCCGCCGGGCAGCGGGGGAAGCGCTGTCATCACACCATCTTCCCAAGTAAAACCAAAGCAAACGTGGTTTGTGATCGTGGGGAAATTCGCGAGAGCGCAACTCCACGCTTCGTTCAGCGGATTCATGTCAGCAGTTTCGGCGATACCTGCAAGCTGGCCGTGATTGTTCTTGTTTGGCCACGCGACCGCACTGTTCGGGCCTCCGAGTGTGCCGAGATCGACCGGAACTCCAACCCATAAGAAGGCGTGCTCATTTGTGTTGCCGCTCTCAAAGGAATCACCAGCGATCCAGCCGACATTGTTGATGCTGGCAGCCGCGGCAACAGTCCCGCCGCCCGGGTCGCCGAGATTGAAGACGTAATATCGGGGTGGTTGCTTTGCGTCCTGCGCCCCTGCCCGTTGGGCAGAAACAAATGAAGTTGAAACGGCCACGATTCCGATGAAATGTGTTAATCGATTTCGCCACATAGTGCCTCCAGAGGTCGGTGCAACAGAAGCGCGTAGTCTTGCTGGCGCTTGCCATTGCTGTGCGGAGAAGATAACGAAAGATGTGATCCGAGAGTGGACGTTCACGGACCTCTCTGCCGCAAAGGTAGACGGTTCCGGACCTCACTCTCCGTGCCGCGGGACACTTTTTAGCGAAGTCCGAAAACGTCCATAGCTGGAATAAAGTTCGACTATGCTAAAGGACACGACAGTGCGACGGAGCAACAGCAGACACTCGATGAACTTAGATTGGAAAGTTTGTTCGCGTGCGAGATTGTCGCGAGATCCGCGGTTCGATGGCAAATTCTTCATCGGGGTGACCGGTAGTGGGGTGTACTGCCGCTCGATTTGCCCCGCTCCAACCGCGAAGGAGAAGAATTGCCAGTATTTCCCGACGGCAGCGGCAGCGGCGGAAGCCGGTTTCCGGCCCTGCCTTCGCTGTCGACCCGAGAGTTCCCCTGGCACTCCGGCATGGCAAGGAACGTCCACTACGGTTTCTCGAGCATTGCGCTTGATCGCGGAGAGTGGTTTGGAAGACGGTGGCGTGGAAGGCCTGGCCCAGCGGCTCGGGATTGGGTCGCGACATCTTCGTAGACTTTTTTTGCGTCACTTGGGAGCAACTCCGATTGCAGTGGCGAATACCCGCCGCATGCATTTTGCAAAAAAGTTAATCGATGAAACCCGCCTGCCAATGAACCAGATTGCCATTGCATCTGGCTTCGGCTCCGTCCGACGATTCAACGCAGGTATTCGCAAGTTCTACCACCGCACGCCGACGCAAATCCGCCGCCTTGCGCGACAGAAGGAAGTCCAGCCCACAAATCAATATGTTTTTCGGCTTAACTTCCGTCCACCGTTTCACTGGCAAGGAATGCTGGATTTTCTCTCGCTGCGGTGCACTCCCGGAGTCGAACTCGTTGAAGCGGGACGTTATCTGCGGACAATCTCTATCGATGGACGGCACGGTTACTTTGAAGTGTCAGCTGATCACGATAAGCACGTCCTCGTCACACGCATCGCATTTGGCGATCCGCGTTGGCTCTTCACGATTGTGGAACGCGTTCGCACGATGTTCGATCTCAATGCCGACTGGATATCCATTTCTACGACGTTACGAAACGATCCAGTATTGGCGACGAAGCTGGACTCTGCACCCGGGCTCAGAGTCGCTGGTTGTTGGGACGCCTTCGAACTCGCCACGCGTGCGATTCTTGGCCAGCAGGTGAGCGTCAAGGGCGCTACAACTCTGGCAGGCCGGCTCGCCGAGAAATTCGGGAGAGCTATTCGGGGTCCCCAAGGCCTGACTCGACTCTTCCCCGAACCGGCCATCTTAGCGGAGGCCCAACTCGGCAGCATCGGTGTAACGGCTGCGCGCGCCGAGACCATTCGTAGCCTGGCTCGCAGGATCTGCGAAGGCAGGATTAGTTTTACCGGCGTTGTAGATCCTGAGATCTTCGTCGAGAAGCTGTGTGAAGTCCCTGGCATCGGAAAATGGACGGCGCAATATGTCTTGATGCGCGCCCTGGGCCAGCCCGACGCTTTTCCGTCAACAGATCTCGGCCTTCTGCGCGCGATGAATCTTAGAGATCCTAAGGAACTGGAGCGGCGTTCCGAGGCGTGGAGGCCATGGCGGGCATACGCAGCGATGTATCTATGGAGATCTAGTGGCCAACAATCTGTGGTCGGGAGGAAAGCAGTGCTCTCCGAGATACAGCCGGGAAGCACTCAGGATCCTGGTTCCTTGGAAGACCTGTCATTCGCCTGAGGATTCCTACTGAGCCAATTACTCACGAGATGTAACAGCTGGTAAGGAAGATTGCAAATGGTCCAATTGACAGGGTGCGTCCGCCTGGTTCGTCTCTGTGTGCCACCGACGGTCGCATTTATGCTCTGCAACGCTGCTTCCCCAGACACTTCGGGCAAATACCAGATGAAGTCACCCGAGTGGTGGGAACGGTTTACATCATCGAGGGCGCAGGAGGCAATATCGACGCACGTGCCGGCGAAGATGGAGTGTTGATGGTTGCCGACGAAGTCCAGCCATTGGTTGGCAGGCATCTCAGAGGCCTTATCGATCAAGACGCTTGAGAAAGCCAAAGAACGGTTACTTACTTTGATGCTTGGCGAACTCCCCAGGTGTGAACTTGCCGGCCTTCACGTAGCTCTCGTTCAGTTCCGTATACTGCTTCCACTTTTCTGGCAGGTCGTCCAGCGCAAAAATCGCCGACACCGGACAGACCGGGACGCAGGCGCCACAATCGATGCATTCCACGGGATCAATGTAGAGCTGTGGAACGTTGTCGAATGTGGGGCGGCCGTCGTCATAGGTCGTATTCTTCTTGGGATGGATGCAATCCACGGGACAGGCATCGACGCACGCGGTGTCTTTGGTCCCGACGCAGGGTTCGGCAATGATATAGGCCATAGGCCCCCCTAGCAGAACTTAGGGTATGCCCACCGGACGGACGATGCAAGGGGAGCCGAGGTAAACTCGTGGCGTATGACACCGACGATTGAGAGAATTTCCGCCGTTACTTTTCGGGTTGTGAACATGACAGAGTCTCTGCGGTTTTACAGAGACGTTTTAGGCATGGAGCTTCTTTACGGTGGAGAGGGCACGGGGTTCTCTTCATTGCGTGCAAGAGAGGCACAATCTGCGATTCTCAATCTGGAGCAGGGTGACGCTGTGACTCACTGGGGGCGGCTTATCTTCTACGTCACGAATGTGGACGCTCTCTGGAATTATCTAAAGGATCGGGGATTTGATCCAGAAATTCCGCAAGATGCGTCCTGGGGAGAACGCTATTTCCATATGCCCGATCCAGACGGCTACGAGTTGTCGTTCGCATGTCCGATCTAGCAGTAGTTCAACAGGCGCATGAACTCATCATTGCCTTTTTCGGTTGATGCAGCGACTTCAGGAATTCAACCGCGCCCGCCTTTCTCTTGGTCTGACAGGCCTTGCGCGGAATTAATGAGATAGACAGACGTAATCGGCGATCTATCGATATAGGAACTCGGTAATGAAGAAAGCCTGAGTTAAAAACAACTGCTATTATCACGACTTGTGCTTCGGCGTCTTGGCGTTAAGCGTCGAGATCAGGCCCTCTGCTGCGGGTGGGACATGCGTCTCGTGAGCGATTACAATGTCCTTCGCCGAGATTTTCTCCCCGTAGATTCTCCTGTTTGCGTCGTTGTCAGGTCGGATCGTCGAACCCTCCAGCGAAATGCCTGCAAATAGTCCGCGCGCGCGCGAATAGCTCAATATTTCAGCACGCATCGAAACATCGGTTTCTGCCGTCGCGTTACGACCGACCGGTCCTGCTGCTACCGACGCATCTGCTCCGAGCTTCACTTTGCTGCTCAAGATTCCATTCGCGCCGCGGTCATTCATCACGAGAAGGACGAAGTCAGTCGCTTGCCCACCGATCTGAAAGCCAACGCTGCCCCCCTCAAGGGCCATCATTGATGGCGCACCCCAGGGTCCGTTGAAATTTTCGCCTCTGCGGCACGTCATCGCGCCGCGGCCATAACTGCCACCGACCACAAACGCGGCCTTCAGGACCGACGGAAAAACAACCACACAGTCGGCTTTGTCGAGGAGATCTTGAGGAATGTCGTCTGGAAGATTCAGAATCTCTGTCAGCACTGTGCCGGCATTCTTCAGACGATCCTCGTCCTTTTCTTTGTCGTCTGCCCAACTGGTCATGGCAAGTAACAATGCGCTCATCGCGCACGCGAATATCCTCTTCTTCATGACGGTCTCCTAAGAACGGATATAGTTGCGGTAACGCGAGAGGCAAACCACGGAATGGTTTGACTCTAGCGCCCCCCGGCGGTACGGCCACGCTAGAGAGTTCCCTCTCCGCGCTGCCGAATGGCAGCGCCTGCGCGCCCTTATTTTTCGGCATCCGCATTGGGTGAGCCATACCTTTACAATCGTAAACGCGGCGAATTTTTCCCGTAGATCTGCGACCTCATCCAACCGTAAGGTGTGTGAGGCCACGTCCTATTTTACGCATCAGATGTTTCATCAGGCACGCCGCCGAGTTGTTGTGCGCCGGCCGGGCAGCGGGTCTCCGCGGCCAATTACGCCGCTGAACTACGAATCGCTCTGAAAAGCGGCCTCTGCGGCGTTTAGCGAACTGCTCTAGGACTGCCAACCTTTGGGGTATCCGCATTCCTATTGTCCCTCTTGTCCTGGATGTCAATCGCAGGAGGCGGGGCTTCGACACTTTTCAACCTCGTGCGTCCGACTTCTCGCCAGAAGGTCGCGCCGGCCGCAACTCGCGTCATGCGAAGTATCCCGGCAATTTCCCTCCAGTCAAATCCTCTGCTACGTGCGCGACGCATGGCTCGACTCTCATAAGAAAGTTTGTAACCAGCCTTCTCCGAACTCCGGTCGGTCAACTACGAGCGACGAAATGTCTGCGCATAGCGCCGAAACTGTTGGGCGAGCAAACAGGTCATACGAAGATGGACAGCTCAGACGGGGGCAACAGTCGCCACGCAGGGGTTTACGTTGTTTCGATCGGGACGCGCGGTTGGGGATGGCTGGCATAACAGCCGCCTGGGCAAGCGGTCCTCAGTCCGAGCGCCTATACTGCTCAGATCCGGTACTTGCTCTTACCGGTTAAACACGGCTGCGATCGGCTTAGTTGCGGAGAGAGTGTCACTTTCTTTGCAGGAAAACATCTGCTCCCGCGGCCCGACTATCCGCGTCCATAGCCAGGTTTCGAGCGATATTGCGCAGGAATTTTACCGACGCAAGCGTCAAGTGTTTGGCACTCAGTACGTTTCGTCCTGCGGCCTGGGCTTCGCCATGCGGGCCAATTGTCTGCACCGGAAGTTTCTCCCTGCACGATTTCTTGCAGGAAAAAAAATATTGAAAATCAGCTCGGCTATAGATATACGCTGGCCGCTACCACTTGGCTCAGATGTGGACCAGATCCACCCGCCACCTTCGTCGTGCAGCATGTTCCGAATGGAATCGGCGCATGCGCTTTTGGAGCAGGAAAGGAGGTATTCCGGAGGCGTAGAGAGAAGTGTGTCGAGACCGATTTGGAGACGTTAACTGCCACTCGGACGCAGCCCCCGGAAGGCAGCAGTATGGGCGAAGCCGACGGTGTTACTAAGCGCCGTATGTTCCGCTGGCCTAAACAAGCAAGAGAACTGGTCAGAGAATACAAAGAGCAAATTAGCAGAAGCCAGGAGCACAACGAGACCGGCCGGCGAATACTGGTCACAAAGCTGGCTGCGATTTCCGGAAACCCGCGAGACGCCTGTCTGCGTTTCCTTTGCGAGCTGGGCGTCCATCAAAAACGAGCCTATCGCGAATGGATGAAGTCAGAGCAACAGCGCCTGCTCGATCTGATTGTCACCATGCCGGTAGAAGAGGCCGCGAAGGTCCTGGGGCGGCCCGCGGGGTCCGTCCGCTCGATGCTGCACCGGCTGGGCATTGGCGGCAAAACCGGACGAGAATGGTTCACCAAGTTTTCCCTCTCCCGCGCCTTGCACACGCGTCCGGACGAAATACAGAAATGGATCGACCTGGGTTGGCTCAAGTCACGCGCCCTCAGCACAGCCGGAACGAAAGCCAACATCATCCATCCCGATGATTTCTGCGAGTTCGTGAAAGAGCACGGGCGTGCTGTAGTAGGCCGCCGACTTACCTATGACGCACTGTGGTTCGTCCAGAACTACGTGTTTCCGCCCAGCCACGCAGACTTGCTGTCGGTGCGAGGAACCTACAAAAGGCACGATTCAGATGTTGAGACAGACCTGAATGCAGAGTCTCAGTCGGCCGGCGATTCCGAAGAAGGCGGTGGGCAGGAAGGTTAGGGTGCGTGATGTCAGCAGCAAAGGAAATCGCAATCGTCAAGCGCAGCGAAGAGCACGCCCTGAGCGCAAGCGAGGTAGCGGGGAGCAATAGGTCAGGACACGCAAACGATACGCGTGCCCCGGGCGCGGACGGACCACCAGCAGTGAGGCGACGACTGCTGGACGAGCGACATAGCTTGACCCATCACTTCTCTGTGGGTGGGCAGGAAGGCTACATCACAGTTGGTTTATACGAGGATGGTCTGCCGGGCGAACTTTTTATCAGGATGGCGAAGGAAGGCTCGACGGTTTCCGGGCTCATGGATTCTTTCGCGACCGCCGTGTCCCTGGCGCTGCAGTATGGCGTCCCGTTGCGGGTCCTGTGCGACAAGTTCAGCCATACACGGTTTGAGCCGAGTGGGTGGTCCGGCAATCCAAAGACTGGCTACGCCAAGTCGATAATCGACTATCTATTCCGCTGGCTCGAACTGCGCTTCCTGAAAGGCGAGCAAAGACTTCTGTTTGAATTGCCGAAGCCCGCCCAGCCGCAGCGTGAAGTGACCAGCGTAGTCGAGGGCTTGGGGCAGGTCGTAGAGTTGGGAGACGCGCCTCCGTGCCAATTCTGCGGCTCGCTGATGGTGAGAAACGGCTCCTGTTATCGGTGCATGACCTGTGGAAGCACGAGCGGTTGCTCCTGAGGTTAGCAATGTTTCCTGCGAGCTGCCGAACTGGCCAGACCATTGGCTTCAGTGTTGTGCTCGCGAGGAACGTGGGAGATGGAGAAGTCGAGCGACCGGGCCAGTTTCCGGCAGATCCAATTCAGCGAATAGAGCCGCGGACTACGGCAACTGTACGTGCCGCTCATCTGCCTCACCACCACCTCGGAATCTGAAAACACATGAAGCGTCTTGGCTTTAAGTCCCAAAGCGCATTGCAATGCTTCCAACAGAGCAATGTACTCGGCGACATTATTGTCCTGGTGTCCGATCCATTTGGCGATCCTGATGGTGCCGTCGGCGGGGCCGTCAATTACCACTCCAATACCAGATGAGCCTGGATTCCCGAGAGAGCCGCCGTCGATATAAGCCACGAGGTCCGGCATTGCGTGGTGATCTGGTACCAACCATGCCTCAAGTCTCTTCCCGCGTCAAGATGCTTGCCTGATTCCTGCGCACACTTCTTTGTAGTCGCCCACGTTTTCGCGCGCCTGTGGATGCTCCTGTGGGAAAACGGAAAGAATTTAATCTCCCCTTCATTAAGCGACAACGATTCAATGGGTTGTGTTTCCGGTTCTTGATCGAAGCAATCGGCCGGTTGCACTGAAAAAGGGCGTTGACAATCTTCTCGCAACTCTCTAACTTTGCGTGCGTCGACGGTCGAAAGGGTTGGCTTAAATAAAACTTTGCCAGTCCGAAGTAGGCTGAGTGATCAGCTCGGAAGGGTAACCCGACGGGCAGCCAGACCTGAAAAAACCGACGGCCCTGCGAGGGGCAGTTGGGGTATGGGACCGCGAAAGCGGTGATCGCATCAAAGGGCTGTGACGGTGCATGTCTCCACGCTATGGGCTCCCTCGCAGGAGCTGATGGCTAGAGCATAACCAATGTCACAGCCTTTATATTTTTCCAGCGCTCTCGGCGCCGCAAGTCTGGATACCAGAGAAAACATTCTTCCCCGCGCCCTCTCCAACAGGAATTGTGAAAGACCATTTCAAGAAGTGATGGTAGCGGGGACGGCAATCGCCCGACTTGTTCTTAGAGAGCTCCTGGCCAGACGTCGTGCGCGACACAACGCGCGGTTCATGGGCTTTTTGAACTGGTTGTGCATGTGAAACGATTACAAGGCGGCTTTGTACAATACTGGAGATATGGCGGCCAGGGTCGAGATGCAGAACACGGGCGATCCCCGAACTCGCCGGGAAATTGCGGCCCTCATTGAACATGTGCTGAGTGACAGGCCCGGAGAGTGGCGCGTGTCAATCCTAGGATCTCGCGCAAATGACAACTGGGAAATGAAAGTGGAAGGACCAGAGGGCTTCGAGCGCTCGTACACCTTAGTCGGCAGCGCAGGAGAGCACCAGCCCGCGACGATAGGAAGCTTGGTCCTTAAGCTATTGCCGGCCAGGAAGCCATGATGTGCCATTCGTTTTACATCCTCTCGAAACACCCATGCTGACATCTTGAACCTGTCAGGAATAAGCTAGATTCATTTTTCAAGAGCTGGAATTGGAAATGAGGAAGATTCCGAATTCGAGTCGTCTCGACCAACACATTTCACGAGCGTTGAACAAGATCAAGAAACCAAGCACCGCGGAAGAAATCACCGAGTTGCTCAATCGTGACCTCGAATCCGAAGACCGGCCCTTTCAAACAAAAGATGTCGCAGAGTGGTTGCGGAACGCCGGCGACACAGCATTGACACTCTATTGGTCCAGGACTCGTCCCCGCAGGTAGCCATTCGGCGGTTCTTCGAAGCTTCTACACCGAGCCGCTATTCGGCGTGGTGGAGTCAGGGTGTGTTGTGTCCGCGTTAGGGTGTTCAGCATTAGCGCCCGCTGTGGTCTATGCAGCCAAATTCTTCCCGCCACTAGTTCCAGCGTCTGAGGTCTCTGTTGCGAGGGGGATGGACACGATTATTAGCGTACCGTTCCCACTAGATTGCATTTCAACCCCCCCACCTAAATCGTTGACACGCTCCCGCATGCCACTGAGACCCACACCGAAGTGCCCTCCATTTGCCTGAGACCCTTGGATCAACTCAGCAGGCACTCCTCGTTCCCAAAATCCCTTACTGTGAGCCCTAATCTTGCTAATCTTCATCTGGCATAATCTCCCCACGGACGCTATCGCCTCTCACGCCGGAAGCAAATCGTCGAGGAATACTTCGATAGCCCTTCTGAAGAACAGGACTGGGTTCCGCCACTACGATAGCGCCTGAAATGCGACCATGAAGAAGATCTCCGCCGTCAGTGAGCCAGCCCGTTTCCGTGGTCAATATTGAACAGATTGTCTTCTCTCGTACGGATACCATTGGTTTCCTCGAAGTTTCCATCAGTGAAGGGAGGCTTTCATGCCTGCCTACCAACAAGAACATGGGGATCGTGCTGTCTCATTGCAGGGGCAGCCACAAACTATGCCCGCTGGCGACACCGCAGCACCTTCGTGTGAGAGCAAGCTGTCCGCCGAAGCGAAGCCAATAGCCCAATTCCGCTTTCGCATCCTAGTGGTCGATGATGAACCTTCGATATGCGAAACCGCAGGACAGATTTTGGAAGGCGAGGGTTACGAGGTTCTCACCGCAAAAGACGGGGTGGATGGCCTAAACGCACTCAGCAAGTCACTGCCTGATTTAATCATTTCCGACTTAAATATGCCTCGAATGTCAGGATTTGAATTTCTGGCGGTAGTTCGGGAACGATTTCCGCACATCGCCACGATTGCAATGAGTGGAGGCCACAGTTCCGGCGAAATGCCAACCGGAATTCTGGCGGACGCTTTCCTGCAAAAAGGAAACTACACCATCAAAGAACTTTCCCAACAAGTGGGAAAGCTTTTGGCTGCTTCTCCCCTTCGCTCGGAGAAAAGGAAGAGTGACGTAGCTCCACTCTTCGTGCCAAGAGACAGTGCAGGGTATCTAATAATCACTTGTCCCAAGTGCCTGCGTCCCAACAAACTACAAGCGATGAGTCTGAACGGTGGATTACATCAAACGACATGCCAGTCATGCGGCGCGCCTGTGAGATTTGAAATCAATCAGGAGATTGAGCCGCTAACAGAACGCAAATACGCTTGAGCAGCGGTTCTACTTACCCTTTCAATTCTTCGAGGAAATACGCTGGCCTTTCTGCGTAATACGCGCTCCAAGGACCCGTGGTTAGGATGCCAGCGGTCTATGTAGCGCCGCAGTTCCGCTGGCCTCAGCATCTTCAGCGCAATATCGAAATGTACGATTCTCCCCGCTTAATCCTCTGTGGGGCCTGCCGCCTTTGCTTCCTTTGCTCAAACCAATTCTTCTTTATGGGTGCAACGTCAAGCCGTCTCGGGAAGCCGTTACGGTGATACTCGAAGGCCCAAAACAAGTCCACGGTGCGGAGGCAAACGTGGCCGTTCTCGCTACACCAGTCTCGAATGCCAACTCGAATCTTCCCGATTTCGGGCCGTTAACTCCCATCAGCCAACGCCCATGCCACGCGCCCAAATCGTGGTCTCATGTTCCCCATTGATATAAACTGCGTTTTCACTTCAGGAAGCATGGCTCTCTTGAGCTCGCCGCGATTATCCGCGGACCCATTGCTGCGGAAGGGTTACGGCGGCGTTGCCTCTGAAGCTGCTTCTGAAAACACTGACGGTACGGCCCGGCCTATCCATGCCGGATGGCCTGCAAAAACATCGCCCCTTTCGCATTGCCTGCGGCTACCACACTTGTGGTAGACTTGTACCACATGCTCGATTTGCGTTCTGACGCCCGCCGAAGACTGCTCGCCTATTACTTCACGAATCCTGCGGCTCGTCATCATCTGCGCGACTTAGCCGAGCGGCTGAGCACTGACCCTTCCAACTTGTCGAAAGAATTGCGCCGACTCGAACGGGAGAGATTATTTCGATCGGAAATTAGTGGCAGACAAAAGTATTTTCAACTCAACCGTGAGTATCCGCTTTTTGATGAAGTGCGCGGGATCGTTGGCAAAACGATTGGCGCGGCAGCCATGATCGGAGCGGCCCTCAAGAAAATTGAGGGAATCGACGAGGCATATTTGTACGGTTCGTTTGCAAAGAACCAACAAGATGCCGCCAGTGACATTGACGTGCTGGTCATTGGCACACCGCCTGACGAAGCCCTGGCGCAAGCGATGCGAAAGCTTGGGCGTCAATTAGGCCGCGAAATCAACTACACGGTTCTCACTCCGAAGGAATTCGAGTCTCGTCGTGCTCGCAAAGATGCGTTTCTGGAAAACGTCTGGCACAATAAACGTGTCTCCCTCATAAGTCCAGATGAAGAAGTTCAAGCCGCACACCGTTGACTGGGGCGCAGATCGAACGCTTTCTCGCGAGTGCGGACAAGAAGCTTGCCTCGGCTCACAAGATTCTCGCTTTTGATGAAGAGGCTTGCCTTCAACAAGCGTACAAGGCAATGCTGAAAGCTTCCCTGGGCTTCATGTTCAGCCATGGATTTCGTGCCAGAAGCCAGCCTGGGCACCACATCGCGATCATCGATTTTGTACGGTCGCGCATCGACAAAAGACACTCCGCTCTGCTGAGTGTCTTTGATCGCCTCCGGCGCAAACGCAATCTGGCTCTTTACGATGACATGGGATTTGTTTCTCACCACGACGCGGAGCAAGCGCTCGAAGCTGCAGCAAAGTATCTGAAGGTGATCCGGACCGATATCGTGGCGCGAAAGCCTTAGTAGGAAACGGCCCGTCCGTATCTGACAATCAGCGGAACACCCCAGATTTGTCAGAACTGTGATACATGGTTCTGACAGTCAGCGGGTCCCTTGGCCGTGTTGGCAATCAGTTTGAACTTCCCAGGTCATGGCTGCCTCGCCTGCAGGCCAATTTGAAACAGCAGCAGCCGCAATCACAGCGCGCCGCCGCCTCCTTATTATTTTTATTCTCCGCAACGGTAGAACGTGGCCTCGCGCCAGCTCTGGAACGTTATCCCTTACACGGCAGCACGCCGGGATCTAATTGCGAGATCTCTACCCAGTTCTGGGTTTCGGTGCCGAGTGAGCGGGCAGGCCCAGTTAATGGGTGAGGACGGGCTCCCGACCCAGATTAATGAACTTTACCAGCCAGTCGTAACGATCTTCCAACGCTTGAGGATCGTTCAGATCGTGTCCGGTATCGTAGTACAGCACCTTCTTGGGATCGCTCGCGGCAGCCACGTAGTGCTGCATCGAAGTCTTGTCGAAGTACTGCTCGTAATTCGCAAATTGCAGCAGCAGAGGAATAGGCGCCGCCTTTCCGACGAAATGGATCGCGTCGATGTCGCCAGTGACTTGCGAGTATTTTTCCAGCTGACCGGCTGGTTGCGTCTTGCGGAAATCAACCATGCCGGGATCGTCGCTGCGCAACAGGATATCGGCCATTTCGGCGACTCCGGCCATCAAGACGGACGTCTTCATGCGCTTGTCGACCGCCGAAAGAATCGATCCCCATTGCGCGCCGTAACTGTGCCCCACGTAGGCAAGACGTTTCGGATCGACGTCGGGACGGGCCAAAAGTAAATCGATTCCGCGGCGCAGATCAACCACAGCCTGAATCTCGATCTCGCGGTCGACCTCCGGCTTATCGAAATGGTCTGGACTCTTGTGCCACGGTTGCGGGCGGTCCCACGGGTAGTCGGGAATCAGAGAAACTGCGCCTGATCTGGCGTAGAGTTTCGCTTCGGGAATGAACTCCGCCCGCGTGCCATTCCCCCAGTGGCCGAAGACAACCGCCGCGAATGGGCCTTTCCCTTTCGGAACGATGAGATACGCCCCGACCGCGCCGCCTTTGGGACTCGTGTAGGTAATGTCATGAAGCGTGCCTCCGTCGAACTCTTCGATGACCGTGTCGTGGATGTCGAGCGGCTGCTTCTGGTCGTAGTCGAAGAGATGGGCGGTGGCCGGGAAATCAGCGGCCGGTTTCACTCCTGTCTGTGCCGCTAAAGGAGCGACGAAAGCGACGAAGAAGAGAGTTAGAACCCAGATCAGGTGACGCATTTTCATCTCCAGTGCCGAACAAGGAGAGCAACACCCGGTTCGTTTCACTTGTTACGCCGAGCACTCCTCCATTTCGCCCAGCGCATGCGCTGAGCCGCAGCGATTCGTTTGCGGGCTGCGGCGGACATAGGTCTCCGCTTCTTGACTGTCTGATTGCGCGGCGATCTTGCGTTTGCGCGCCCGAGGCCACCCAGAGCCGCTAGCGCTGCGTTCAACTGCTCCACTTCCTTTTGTGCACGATCCCGTTCCGTCTTTAACGCAACGACTAAGCCGCTCAATTTGATCATGGTTCTCCTCGGGCAAGCATTGTAGCAGCGGGCCACAGGGGAAGTCCGAACCCGATTCACGTCGAGTTCACGCAACAACGCAATGCAGACCTTTCTTGGAGGTATCCGATGAGACTCCGTCGCAATGAACGGTGTCCGATTCACCGATCCTTATTCTGCTGCGGCCGGGAACCGATACGAAAGGAACGCAAAGGAACAGTAGTAATAAGGATGGGAGTGCAGCGCGTTGATGATCCGCATCACCCAAGAGGATACCGGGAACTGCGATCGCCGGCCGAGATGCGCAAGATGCTGAACCGGAAAATCCGACAACAAGCTGGCATATGCGCCATCTGTCACGAAGAGTTCACTGACTACAACGACATCGTCCCTGACCACAGAGACCCCAAAGGAATGGGCGGAGCTTGGAGAGACGATCATCCAGACAATATTCAAGCAACTCATTTCTGGTGCAATGAAGAGAAAGGCTCAACCAGAATGGATGGATGACGGCCGATCAGTCGTTCTTGTTCTACAGCTGGATTACCCCAATGCGGTGGGCCGAAAGTGTGCTTCTGTTGGAGTCGAATTGCTGGTGTGCGAATCGACCGGGTTTGGGCAGCTACTGTGAAAAACGCGAAGTTCTTGTCTGAATCCGTCGGCAACGAACACGTCTTTCACAGACCGTAGCTTTGATAATGCGCCCTTTTTACGGTGCCCGCACAAGACCTGCCAGAACAACCCGCAAGTCACCCTAATCATCATCGGTACCCGGATCACCGCCTAGTTCGCTGCTTGCGATTAGCAGCGTTGCGCCGACAGGCGACCCCAATTCCAAACGGAGCATATTTAGTCGACGGCGGGAGCGTTCAACAAAAAACTCAGCAATATGAATTCGACCAAAGTCTGGGATCTGAAGCGCAGAACCGTTGCTCGTTAAGCTTCGCGCAGCAGGCGGGTTCAGGTCCTCAACCAGCGAAACCCGATACACTCCTCCTGAGCCTGGCTGCCGGTGCGGCCGCTTGCGAAAGAGATCGCTGTCGAGTTTTGGATAAGCCTTCTCAAACTCGGCGAATGTGTTGTGCTCCTCAAAAAACTTGGAGAGCTTGATGTCGACGGGCTGTCCTGAAATCCTAAGATTTTCGAAGTAGGTGCCAGTTGGCACGATCCGAGGTTCGGACTCCCCGTCGAAGAATTGCCCAGAAAGGCGAGCAACTACCCGGTCGACGGTGACCACGTCGAATACGTTCAGTTCCTCAACGACGACGCGAACCGAACTATCATGTGATTTGCGACGGGTGTCAAAACTGCCTGAGGCCTCAGCATAAGCCCGCCGAAAGCTGACAATGCCTTTCAGGTCGAAGCCTTTAACCTCGGCGTTGCTGACTCCGCCGATCACAGGTAAGGAGACCGCCGCCTGGCTCGTGATTAACTGTTGTAACGGGCGGCGGATCTCGCCGGCGAGTGCCAACGCGCTGGCATGGTATAAGTACATTGTCATTCCTCCCCGCGCTGTCTTTGCGCCGATGCGACACGCGCGACAACAATCACCGCACTGGGCCTACGGCGATAAGGTCGCCTGCCGAACGCACCGACAACAGTGTCGCAGCATCGTCCTTCGTTGCCGCGATCACGACGGACAGATTGTCTCCTTCGGGTCTTGAATCCAGCAGGTAGACGCTGAAAAGTTGGGCCTTACCACGATTTTCTGTCGAGCTCGGAGAAAGAAATACGCCGAGCCGGAATGGAGGCTGTCTGCCGGCCAGAATGGACGTGGGCCGAACCCTTAAGGTGAAGATGTCCAGACCATCCAGTTCATTACCTAGAGACACCCCAGAGCTAAGCTTGGCAGCCTTAACCACGGCTCCTGACCGGATTTGTTGAGTCGAGTAGCGGCCCAGAACCGAATCTTGCTCGCGCCTCGCTGTTACGCTGTCAGCCGCATATCGCACCTTGACGTCAGTCGCGTCGATGACATGAAAGGGCGCGATCGGCTTCAGCGCGACGACCACCGGTTTATGTCTGCGATCAACCCGTATGATCGCTGCCACGATGACCGTAACCAGAGCCACAAACAAGAGGTCGGGAATATGATCGATAAAGCGATTTCCCATGATCGATTCCGACTCTTTCTTCGCCCGCGCCCCCAAAGCACGTCTTACACGGTCTTTGGCTGCGTCATCCGGTAGACCGAGGGAGTTAACGAGGCCTGGGTTTTGTTCCAGCGCCTTCCAGATCTTCTGTGAATTGGACAATGCCCGACCTATGAGGATCGCGTGATCCTCCGGTGTCAAACCCTTGATCCTCTTCGTTGACTTTCCAGGCAAGTCGGTTCGATCTCCTAAGCCGCAGTCGCTTTCATCGTATATGTCAGCGTTAAGGTCTCATTTGGCGCAATCTCCCCAACTCTCATTCGTGGAGGGGAGATGTCGATGACGGTCAACACCCCCGCCGACACGGCGGCCGAACCCGGGACAAACCTATAGCCGTCCGGCAAGGCTTCCATCAAGACAACAGAATTCGCCGGCTTCCGATCTTTATTCTTGATTGTGATCTGCACTACCAAGGTCCCAGCCACAATCGCGTTTGTCACGTTTCGATCCATCTCGAGCACGATACCGGCAGGAGATGCGCTCATCCGAGTGGAGTCGGCCTGATAGGGGATCGGCTGCTCCCGCGAGTCCGCGAATAACAACTGAACTGAGATCCTATGCCAAAGGGCTTTTTCTTCGAAATAAGTGGAGGGCTGCTGCTTGTATCCGAGCGCTTTCAACAAATCGAAACGATAGAGGTCGAACGCTGATTTTACTTGTCCTCCCCAGGACCTGGCGCGATTGATTGCGGAGGCATAAAAGGCGATCGCTAGGACGAAGAAAAGACTCAAGCGCCAGCCCCAGCAGAGGACCGCAGCCAAAGACCAAGGCGAATGGGTGAACAATCCGAGAAAGCCCACGGCTAATCCACTGATCGCGCACAGCAAAGACGAGTTCACCATGAAGTCAACCGAGGTCTTTGCTTCATCGATGGTTACCGCGAATGCGGGTTCAATCTTCGCCACCAAGCGAGGCCAGAAGACAATCGCATCCATCCCGTACGCAACGTCAGAATATCTCTCGAAGCATCGGATGACGTTACCGAATCGGGTTGGTAGGACAAAGTCTTCTTTGTCTGGCATCTCTGCGTTAATGTATCCAGCCAGATCGTTCTGCGCGGACTGAAGTGGGCGTGTGAGAGTGCTTGGAGCGTTGGTGGCGGACAACTGGCGCCTCAAGTGACGCAAGGAGAGTCTCAATGGTCCCATCCTCCGCCACGTCCTCTTCTTTCGCCACATCCAAAGCCAGCCGAGGTACGAGCGTTTCCAGGGGTATCCTTCGTAGAGCCGAATGATCGGAATGTTGAGGTTGTAAAGAAAACCGGACACGACCACAACCACGAAAATCAGAACGATGGCGGCCCACTTGTCTTCGCCGACCGCAATTCTGCTCAGTTGTTTCTGTAGAGCAGGGCCGGATGGCAGCAAAGGCACGGTGATCAAGTCGTTCAAAATGGAGACGAACAGAACGGGAAACAAGGTGCCTAGTAGAATGGCCTTTCCGAACTGACCGGAGATGGACGACAGGAGTGTGGTCATGGCGACGTCACAGTCCTCCAAGGTAGCTAGGTACTGTACTCTTCGATAAGCACGTGCAAGGCTCCTGCATGATTTACAAATCCTTCAGGATTATCGTTCATCGTGAGAAAGAGTGGTCCCCCTTCGGTCGACGCAAGCGAGATCACGCAATGCGAGCCGACTCCGAACACTCGCTTGCTGCCGTAGGGCGACGTAGGTTGCGAAGCGTCCGGAATATCGGCGGAACTGCCTCCGATTTTGGCAATCAGTGCCCCGTACAACGCTCCTCCGGTCAAGAGGCCGGATTTCCCAGGGGCGATGCCAATGCCGTCGGCTCCGCACCGGACGCCATCGGCTGGGTTCCAAGACAGCGGAACCGGCTGGTTCTGTGGATCTTTATCGAGAAGGCTAAATCTCAGGAGACGCGATCCCGGCACATAGTCGGTTACGACGCTCCACAGACCGGTCGGTCGCGCTTCAATTCTGACTCTCTTGAGAGGCGTCCATTTGTGGTCCTCAGTCATCGTCGGTACCCACATCTCCAGCCAGTTCGCTTACTGCGGTGGTGATGTGATGAATCGTGAAATGTGGATCGACCGGTATGGAGCCACGTTTGATTCCGAAGCCCTCGGACCTGACCTCTTGGCGGATCAGTTCGCGCAAGAGTTCACGTTGCGAGGGTTCGATCAAGATGTCTCCGATTCTTGTCTCTGGAGTAGGCAAAGTGAAACTGCCGCTCCGCTTTAGAGCTCGCGTGACAATCCTGACGCTACCTTCGTATCCAAGGGTCTTAGACATTGAGCCCTCCTGTTTTCGAGCCACAGGTGTCAAACTCTCTAGAACGTGCCCTCACAGACACACGGTCTTGGTTACCCAAGTGCCGTCCGGTAGTTGGTAAGTAATGTCATGTGGCGTCGTGCCCGGTGGACAGACCGTAGACCCTCCCGCCGCGGCGAGTCTTCCGACGGCATTCCCAGACCAGTTGTGTTTGGTAAAGAGTTCCTGCACGTCATTCAGTAGGGCCTTTGGCGGTTTTCTAGTTTGCCTCTTTTTCTTAGCCATCACTTGCCTCCACCAGACTTACATTCCACGCACACAATTTGCAGACGCGCGGAGCCGACCGACTTGCCGTCCTTGTCGAGCACTGTGATGTCGACGTTGCCCGGCTTGCCCGTGAGTTCGCGTGTCACTTCAACCTTAATGGCCTTCGATTTCTCCCCGGGTTTGGTCGCGGGTTTAGGGAGGAATTTCAGTTTCAACAGATCGGCCTCGACTGAGCTTGCCTTAGAGGGATCTTCCATGGGTATTTCAATCCAGACGGCATCAAACTGATTCAGCGCAATTGGTTTCGGACCGGAGGAATCGCTGCTTGTAAGCTTCGGAACGTCAATTGGGAAAGAAGCTCCATAGGGATCAACCAGCACGATTCTATCCGGGACTGCGCTCTTGAGCACCACGCCCTCAGCGTTCTCGCCCGCTGGTTGGGTCTCCGGATCGCCGGATCCACATACTACAGTTTTCAATTTCAAAGGCTTGTCGCTAGCAAAGATCTGCCAGCAAGAGTTGGCTCCTAGAGTGTGGGAAGGATTGTGAGGATCCTTGGTGAAGCCGGCGAAGTTTTTCGAAATCACTAGCACGCTCTTGTCAGTTGTTCGAATCGCCTGATAAGCCGATCCTGGATCTGAGAATGGCGTGGTCGATATCCACCGATCTCCGAGAAAGGGCCATAAGATTCGTACCGTTCCGCTGCCGCCGACAAGAAATGAGTCGGGAATCGCACCGCGCACGACAATGTGATCGGCCATTAGGTTATCTGGTCCCGGATCGCTCACCTTGTCGATCGAATACGGCAACGGAACGGTGTTGCCGTTTACTGTGACAAGGGGCACCGAGTCTTTGGGAAGGTCTTCATATTTCAGGGGTTGACCCGCAACATGCGGATCACGTCCGGCGAGGTGAAGGATTAGCGTGTGTACGCCGGAGAGGGAAGGACCTATTTCAGCCTGGTAGAGGTGCGCACCAGTGTGTGTCTTGTCATCGCTCACGCGCAGCGGAATCGCGACACCGTACCTTCCAATGACCGCTGCCGACCCGGAGGCGAGCGAATCTAAACTCGTCGACAAGTCGAACGCCTGATTCGATTTTAGGATAAGTCCGTCGGCCACGCTCGCGTATGATTTGTCACCCAGCGCAACTTGAGAGCCAGAAAAGAAATTGTTGCCGACGACCGATACCAAAGCTGTCTTCGGCCCGGTTGGCACCCATGTCGCTCTTGAGATCGTCGGTCCGAGGTCTTGCTGGTAAGCCGCCGTAGTTTCCACCGTAACGTTTGCGTAGTCCGCCTCATTGATGTAACGAAGGTCGAACAATTCCGGAGAGCTCAAGCCAAAGGTCGTAGCATACTTAAAGCGGGCAGCGCGGTTGGTATCCTTCTTCTCAAATGACGTCAGCGTCGCCGAATCATACTTCTTCCAGAAAGTACGAACATGGGCGGTGAGTTTCTGTTCGGGACAAGTATGTTGTTGCGCGGTGTCTGCCGCACAATTGTCCGCAACGGGTAACGATGCGATGGCGAATAGCTGTCGCAAGCCAGGCGAGACAGAGCGGCGACCGAGAACCGGACGAAACATCCAGCCGAATATGACCTCGTTCGGATTGCTGGGATCCATTCGCTCGTAGGAGATAGTGTCGTTGTCTCGGAACAAGTAAAAGGTCTGCCCTCGACGACGCTGGCTGTAGCCGACCTGCACGACCTTCAGTACCGCACTTCCTCCGAAGGCGTTCGACTTCGTACTTAATGCCGCAGAGTTGTACGTCTTTTCCTGGGGCATCAATGCAACCAACGAAAGATCACCGTTTTGTGCTTTGAGCGTGATCTCAACCACCGCAACGGCATCATTCGCAGTCCGCGGAGGATCGAGTGTGATGTTGAATCCTAGAACCGCTTGCAGGCGCGCATTATGATCCTGTAAGCGGTCGGAAAGCGAGCGCTCCAGAATCATCCTGAGATTGAAGACTTGATAACTCAGATTGACTTGATCGCTGAAGAGATCCGACGCCGATTCTCCGTAGTTGGGGGTAAATCCGGAAAAGGCAGGAGCATTGTCAAGAGATGGCGCTTGCGGAGTAAGCCCGCTCTGCGTGGTCGTCGTCGTGGTTTTGGATGTGTCGGGTAACGAGTTGCCGCTGCTGTCCACGTTACCGGTATTCTTCACGACTTCTTGGGTTAAACCTGGAATGGGCAATGTATTGATCGCAAAATTGGACGCAGTCTCTGTAGAACGAAAACCTTGGATGTTAGCAAGTGCAGCAGCCACAGACTTCTGATCAACAAACTGCGTCTGCATGCTCTGAAGCGTCTGACTGAGGCTTTCGAGCATTAGCGTCAGGGTCCGATTGTCAAAAACCTTCGGTTTCCCAACGCTGATTCCGTTGGGAGGGGCAACGTTCTTGTCTTTCGTGCCTTTTCTGTCCTTCGCGCTCTCGCTTGTACTTATTTGGACAAGCACGACCAGCAAGAACGCTATCTGAATCCATCGTTTGAGATGCGTTGCCCGCATGGATTGATCCTCCGGATGCCAGTTCCCTTTTTCAATTCGTAGTCTAAGGAAAACTGGTAAACGGAGCGACACACAACCCACCATAGGTGCTTGCGCGCAAGCGCTCTGTTTGCTTGCCCTCGCAGACCACACCAGGGCATGCGAAAGCCTGTGCAAAGAGGTTCACTAGTTTTCCAAGGAAAGCAGCGAGTAGGAGCCCCCTCGGGTCGAGAGTTCCTACCTCTCGACAGGCTAACTCGCTGAGGAACGCAACTGTACGTCTGCACCCCGACCTATGTCAAGGGTAGCTGCCGCTGAGCAGTGCAGACAGCACGAACGTTGCGCGAAACATCGGAATGGATGGCGCCTGGCGCGGCACGTATCAGCCGTCCAGTCGGGCAATCCGTGCGAAGATTCTCGTCGAGCGAATCGAGGCGATGAACGCGGCGCCGGAGTGGACGGGGTGCCTGCCGGAACAGCAGGAGTTTACGTTGTTATGATGGTTCATCACATCGGCTGATCCTCAAGCATTAAAATAAATGAGCGAGCGTTGCGGTCTATTTTTCCGAGCTGCGACGAATGCTGCAACGTCTGCTCTTGAGGTGCGAAAAATCGGATGGCTGCCTGGGACGATGTAATCGATTTCGACAACGTTGGCGACTGGCCGATGGACCTGACCGGTTGGCTGAGGCTGCTGGAGCAATCCGCGGGTCACGAACAACAGGCACGGGGCGAACAGCTCGTCCGAGATTGCTTGCAGGGCTCCCGGATAAGGACCTATCACTGTACACGGCTGCTCGCGAGCGAAGTCGAAGCCATAAAGCGCAAAGGTTTGCGGCCACCTTCAGCCGACCTCGCCCGCGACAAGCGTGAAGCAGCGAGCGCGGCTCGCCGGCCGGTGCCTTTCTGGGCTCAAGATGATCCATCCGACAAGATTTGGTTTTACCACCGCAGAGCGGATCTCGACGCGGCGATTGCCGGCCCGATGCTAAGGTCGTGGGGCGGAAAGGAGTTGCTGGCTGCTTCCCGGGGAGTCGTCGATTCTGCAGCCCAGCCTTACATCATCGCCTTCGATTACCCGGTCAAGGAATTGAAGTACGTTTTTAGGATCTCCCATTGTCGCCTGGAAACGAGGATCATCAACCAATACTTGGCCCAATCCTCTACAGTGGCGCCGGAAGATACGGCCTTCGAAAGCTACACGGATAAACCAGTGCAGGTAGAGGAAACAGACATCATCCCCGCTCGTGATGCGCGCTTCAGTGCCCTCTCCAATTACTGCGACGAACTACATTTTCAGGCTGTCTAGCCGAGATTGCGCGACCCTGATGATTCGCGAGAGGATGGTGCGCGAGCAAGATAAGCGTTTTGCCGCCGAATGGATCGCTACTTTGCGCCTACGATTGAAGTGGTCGGATGAACAGCTCCCAGAAGAGTTCGGCCGCGCCCTGGAAGGTCAGCCTTTCTTTGCTGTTTCCGTACGATTGCATGCCCAGAGCCTCGAAATAGATCGTCTCGTCGTCGGCTCTAACCATCACCGCTTCGTTCACGCCTCCATGGCGTGGCTCATCGGTCATCGAATACTCGATGCTCTCGCTGCCCATCGTACTTCCGCCCAGCGAGGCTGATCCCCGGGAGACCTTCTCCCCGTTGCGGTAGGCCGCGGCCGTAAACCGGTTGGCGTCTATCCTCCGGAAACTCTGCTGCAGATCGGCATTTCGATGGACGAGTTCTTGGAGTGAATTCTCGAAGAAATTCGCGATGTATTCGAAGCCCTCATGACGAAACCTGTCCTTATCCAGGTCGGTGAACTGTTTTTTGATCCGCAAGTTGCTGGATCGCGCCGGCAGCGTCGACGTCGTCTTCCGGGCATCCGGATCTCTTGTGGTCGAGGGCTTCGGGTTTTGGCCTAGATGTTTCAGCGCTCCTTTGATCGCGGTCACCACGTCCTGGAATGCCTCATCGATGTTCGGCCACTTCGTTATCGGGCGCCCATCCTTGGGCGTTGCTAGGAGCTTTCCAAATGGCAAATCGTGCCAGTCGCACGGTCGCAAGATTACCGGGATTACCCTTGCATCGCCGCGTTGATGCCTTTCGACAGCGCGTTTCATTTCGAGTTCGTAGCAGTAGTCAGAAGCGATGAAGTCCGGGCTCACAAGCAGGAGGATGACATCTGCTGTATCGATGTGCTGGTCGATTGCTTGGCCGAAATCCTCGCCAGCCGAAATCCGGCGGTCATGCCACGAGTCGATCAAACCCTGACGGCGGAGACTCGAGAGATGGATCTCCAGTTGGTCACGAAGATTCTCGTCCACGTGGGAATACGAGAAGAAGAGAGTTGCCACCCTGCCTCCTTGGAATCCAAATCTGGCCGTCGGTTGATTTCCGACGATCACTCGCGATGTCATGATAGTGCTTTTCGGCGACAGAACATTCCGATAACAGCGAACGACGGTTGGCATCGAATGATTGAGTCAGACTATAGAGAACGGGCCACATGGCTAGGTGGCATGGCATGCCTGACCTCCCATCCTTCTAGGATCTACTCTATGTTTAAGTCGAAATTTCGAGCCCCTGGAGCCGACATGGAGGAACCGCCTTTCTCTGGTTTTCTTAATGTCGCTGAACCACCCGCCCGAGATCAATCGCGCGGATGAAGCCGTCGGCCTGATCCGTGTGGGTATTGGGCGCACCCGATAAGGGGGTGGCCGTACCCAGGTAATCGGAAGGCCGGCAAGTCAAGACAATGATCTGAAAGATGCGCGCTTTCTCGGCGAGCAATCCTCGAAGCCAGTCCATGCGGTTGCCATCACTCTGCACCAGTTGATCATCGAACACTACCGCGGTTTGCAAGTACTCTGCCAAGGCGAGGCGATACAGGGTCGACAACTGTTCCCTGGTTCCAACTGACAGCAGGGCTGCCGGACGGGGCGCGCCGTGTACTACGACCCCTTCGGTGCTCAGCTGAGCTCCAAGCTGGACGGACTGGTAGCGTTGTTGCGTTAGACTTTGAAACAAGCCCGCGACAGTCGGCGCCAGAGCTTGGCCGAGATTGCTTGCCTGCGCGGAATCAGCCGCCTTCAGTTGCTCAAGCAGCAGTTTCCACGCCTCGTAATCGGCTTCAATTTCCTTCTCTTGACGTTCCGCTTGTTCAAAGGCTTCACTTGCGTCTCGCAGCCGTTCCCGAGCGACCGCTCCACCGACCTGCTCCAGCCGACCACGTGCCCTCTGGATCTCTGACTCGTTGGCTTCATATTCGGACCGCGCCGCTTTTTCGCGGTTCCTCTCCATATGCACTTCATCTTGAGTCGCGTTGCGCTCGGGTATGGGCAAGGCAGCGTGGTGAGATTTTGCCTCCTGCAGTCGCAATTCGGCAGCCGATAAGTCTTCTGCGTCGCGCCGTTTTTGCAATTCAGCAAGTCGGCCAGTGTGTTCGGCGTGGCTTGTAATCGCTGTCGTCAAATTCTGCCGTGCAGTCTCGACGTCGGCGTTGGCAATCTCCAGCTGAGTGCGAGCACTGATCGCGGCCTCGTCGATAATCCGCTTTTGGGAAGAGATCGTCTGGTCCAAGGCCTCTAGATCTGCGCCGGCATTCTGCCTTTCCGAACTCGCCTCGGAGAGGTTCCTTTCGGAAGCCGACAATGCTGCGTCCACCCCGTCGGGGAAGGTCGCTAAAGCCTCATCGCGTTTCGAGGTAGCCGCTTCCCAGAGCCCTCGAAGGTTGGTGGTTCGATCCTCGGCGAGTGTGTAGAGTCTGGCGCTTTCAGTGGCCCGCGCTCTGGCGCTCACCACGCTTTTCGACAACTCCCCTCGACGGGTGCGCAAAGCATACACTGGATCTGCGCCAAGGAGTTCAAGTTCGGCCAATAGCGGCTCAAGCGGTACATCGCCGATCGCAGTGCGGCACAAGGCGGCGTGTTGCATGGCGTCTTGTAGCTCTCTGGCAGCCTCGGCCAAGGGCGCGAGTTGCGCTTCGAACGCCTGAGATTCGTTGTCCTTTTCCTGGACTTGAGCATCCAGTCTTACGCTCTCTGTGATTTTGGAGTCGAGACCATCGAGGTCTGGAACCGCAGCCGCCGCAAGATGCGGCGCCACGTCCTGAGCCCACTGTTGCTCGAGTACGTGGACTCGTTCTCGCGCGTCTCGGCGTCCTCCTCGGATCCGAACCGTGGCCACGTCGGCGATTCCAATCTCGAGTGCGGTGTCGGCTTCAACTTCCAGTGGCTGCTGGGCCACAGTTGGCTCCAGCAGCGTTCCGTCCCGCTGGATGCGCAAATCTAGAGGTTTTACGGGCTCGATGGACACGGCGAGGCCAACACTCAGAGTTCCGCGTGCGGCGGCGATCTCATGGGCCAGCCGGCGCATGGGCGCGATGGCAGCCGATGCAGGCAACTTCATGGCGGAGCGCTTCTTGATCAGGCTCGCCCGCTCGATGAGAACTGCATCGAGCCGTTGTTGAACGGTTGATTTTTTCTGCACGGCAACTTGCGCATCGACAACGCGGCTGTCGGCAAGGCGCACGTCGAGGGCCCGTTCGAGCAAGTCACAACGAAGCAGCTCAAAGTTGGCGGCTTCTTCTTGTTCCGCATCTTCGTCCGAGGTTTTTCGCGCGATCGCCGCCGCTTCTTCCTGCTCGCCGAGTTTCCGCCCCACTTCGGCCGCAGCATGAATAAGTTGCTGTGCGTTATGAGCAGCATCGAGACTCTGTTGAGCGATACCCGCAGCACGATCGGCAGCCGCTATCTTCAGTTCCAGTTCCTGGCGGACCACAGTTTCATTGATGTTAGGATCGGCTTTTTCGCGGGCGGCCTGTTCCGCCGCCTTGAGAGCGAGCTGGGCTTTGGACTGGTTCTGCTGCGCAGTCGCAACCGCAGCCTTTGCCTCTTTCACCTGGGAAAGGAAAACGTGGGCTTTCGCCTCGCCTTCCTTGATCTCGTGTGCCAGCGAAAGAATGCGTTCGACCTCTTGCTCGGCGCAACGAACTAGTTCGGCCGCGGCAGAACGGTCTGCCGCCTGAGTGGCTAGCTTTTCTAGAATGGCGACCTCGTCGCTCGCTCTGGCCAGAGCCTCGCGCTTCTCGTAGCGGTTCTGGAAAAGTTCCCGGAGGAGAGCCTCAGCTCCTTCGGAGTCGTCCACCACTTTCTGGAGCCGATCCTTCTCCTCCCTGGTGTCCTTTACGCGATCCGCCGCGACCTTGAACACGCTGCCCTTGGCAGCCTTCTTGGATCCCTTATCGGTATAGGCCTCATCCCGTCTTGCCTGGACATCTCTTAATAAGGAAACGAACCAAGGGTCTTGCGCGACCGCCTGCAACGCCGCCGCGATCCACTCTCTCCCGCTGCCCGTAAGATCCTTCTGCAAGCTCTCGCCAAGTATGGCGGCAACCTCCGACTGCGTCGACAACAGTGCAGTGGCCAGAAAACTGGTGGGGAGGCCCTTGCCACTTCCCGTGCCCCCGGGCTCGGGAATCCCCCAACGCAAAATCTCGCGCAGCCTGCCATCGACCTTTCTGGCGCGCTCGACGTCATCGAAATCTTGGCCGTTCTTGGATTCTTGCAGGACCGCAGAACCACCCCTGCCAAATTCCTTGCGCACACGCCAGATGCGCTGCTGTTCGGTCTCAAACGTGAGCTCCACCATCGGTTCGTGACCGCCAGTCCAGGCGATGTACTGTTCGATCGACGTCGAGGTGTAGGGCAGCAACAAGACCATGCGAATGGCATCGACTAGCGTGGACTTACCGAGATCGTTCGGACCGTATAGGACGTTCAGCCCCTTGCCGAAGGTGACGTCGGCATCCCGGACCGCGGCGAAGTTCGTCACACGCAAGCGCTGCAGCTTCATAGCGCACGTCCCTTCGAAGCGTGCTGAGTTTGGAGCAACTTGAAGAGATGGGATAGGGCGCGTGTCGCCTTGGACTTCTCCACCTCGCTTGCGGCGCTGGCGACGAGTTGATCGAGGCGCGCCACGGTATCTCTGAGTACCGGCGGCAAGTCTTCGGGGAAAGCATCGCCAGAGCCGATCTCCAACCGTAGATTCGTCCGTTCCACCAGCAAAACACCCGCGCGACCATGGGTGGCGTGCGTACCCTCCAGGTCCCGCACAATGCGCTCCACTTCCGTCTCTTCGGAGAGCGAGACCACCATGTCGAGGTGCAATCGGACAACGTGCCGATCGAGATCGGTCAGGGTCAATACTCTGCGGAGTTCGTTCAGGTCACGGCAATGTAGATCCAGCCAGCGCCAAAAGGCCACTGGCTCTGGATCCACGCGAGGCCGACGGCCTCGCCGAAACAAGGCGACGAGGGCTACATTGCCCGCGCCGGCCTCGTCAAAGCTGGTCGGTTCGGGAGCGCCGGGGTAGACCGTTGGAACCGGTGAGCCTGCGGTGACGTCGCGAAAAGAATGGGTGTCGCCGATCGCGAGGTAGTCGAACCCTCTTTCGAGGCCTGCGTCTCGAGAGATTGGGAAATTGGTCTGATAACCCTCGACGTCAAAAGTGCAGCCGTGCACACAACCGATGCGCAGACGCTCGTCGCCCGCTGCGCGCGCCGGAAGCGCCATCGCCAGATCCGTTTCGCCGGCCTTTGATCGGCATGGGCGAGCATAGAGAACCGCATCCTTCGACAGCTCGTAGCTAAAGTCGTCCCGATCGACGACGTGCACCCATTTGGGAAGACGGCTACGAAACGGGTGTGCGGGCGCCCACACAGATTCGAGCGTCAGAGGATCATGGTTCCCAGGGACAAAGAAAATCGGAACCGGCCCGACAGCATGTTCGCGAAGGGTTCGCGCCAATTCTTCCCAAAACTCAGGCGCGGGCTGAGGATCGTCGAAGATATCTCCGGCACACAAGATGGCATGGACGGCATTGCGACGAGCCACATCGAGGATGCTCGCGACGACGTCCATACGAGCCCGCGAGAGCTTCTTCTGGGCCTCGTCAGGGAAGGACGGGAATCTGCGAGCCAGATGCCAGTCCGCGGTGTGCAACAGCTTCAGCATGATCTCCCCTGATTCGCCTGAGAGATCTGAAGCGTTGCGTCGAACAGGACCTCGACGTTTGGCGGCTGATAGCGAAGCTTGTGGTAGTGGTCCCTCCATTTTGTGTAAACCTCGTCTTCTCGGGATTCCAAGGCACCGATTCGGCTTTCGAGATTCTCTTCGCGGGTCGCGAGCTCTCCGATCTCGGCCTCAATCCGCTCTCGTGCGGTTGAGCCCACAACCTGATCGCGCCTCTGTTTTGCGGATCGAAGTTTCTCGCTGATGGAGGAGAGCTCCCGCCGCAACACGAGGATCTTGTCCTCGACGAAGCGCTCCAGTTGCCGGATGGCTTGTTCGAAGTGTTGCTGTTCGCTCTTCTCGATTTCCCGCTGATCCACAAAGACGGCTTCATCGAGGGCATCGGTCAACAGTTCGGGGTCACCCGCGAGCGAACCAGCGGAGCCTTCTCGGGTGCTGAGATGAATCAGGCTTTTGGCGATGATCGGATCGATCGGATTGCTGTCAACCACGGCTGCGGCGACCAGCCGCTGAACCGGTTCAAAGCCCTCGTAGCCGACCAATGCCACTCGAAGGTGGCCGGCGCCGCCAACCAGCGCGGTCAACTCGGCGGGTGGCTTGGGCGGGAGTTCGAACAACAGGGAACCTCCCCGCCAGTTCTTGGCGTCAGCGATCGCAGCTCGTACCAGCGGATGAACCAGGTTCAGGGCTTCGGCATTCTGTAAAGCGCGGGCGTCGCCGGTCGCGAAGCGACGTCCCTCGCCGATTTCAGCAGGCAAGGCTCCATCCGGTGCGATTTCAAATACCGCCCGGCCCGCCTCTTCGGAGCGCTGATACTTGACCGAACGAGCGGCGAGATAACCGTCGACCAAGGAGGCGACGTCTCGATCCAAATCCGCCAGCCCGTGCGGCAATTCCTCGCGTAGACTCTTGAACACTTTGCGCACCTTCTCATCGAAGCGGGATTCGATAATCTGTGAGGTGCGCTGATATTCGCGTTCGTAGACAACTCGCTTCTCGGTGATCTTGTCGCGCAGGGCCGCGATCTCGCGGGTTACCTCTTCGAGAGTGCGGGACCGGCTGTAGATATTGCGAAGGTCGCTCTCCAACTCAACCGACAGGGCCGAGACCACCAGTTCGGGAGCGTCGGTCCGGGGTTCGTGCAGAACGGTATCGGAGGCATCGAGAACTTTCCCGAACAGATCCAGCTTTTGGCTGAGAATTTCAAAGGTGAGCTGATGGGCTTCGTTGTCCCGGGCGATAAAGTTGACCACGGTCACATCGTGTTCTTGGCTGTAGCGGTGGCAGCGACCAATGCGCTGTTCGATGCGCTGCGGATTCCACGGTAGGTCATAGTTGATCACCGTGTTGCAGAACTGCAAGTTGAGTCCCTTGGCTCCGGCCTCGGTGCAGATCAGCACCCGGGAACGAGTGCGGAATTCATGGACCAGGGCGAGCCTGACGGCCACTTCGCGGCTCGGCTTTGAGCCACCAGGGAAACGGGATCCTTCCTCTTGTTGCCACCGGGCGTAAGCCTGCTGCACGCGCTCATCATCGTTCACGCCCCGAAACAACGTGACCTCTTCGTTGCCGAGCCCCATGCCGAGCAGCAGAGTCCGCAGGTATTCCTGGGTTGTAATCGACTCGGTGAACACCACGGCTTTTCCGCTGCCACCACCGTTGGCTCCAGGATTCAACACCACCCGAATGGCGTCCAGGAAGGACCGTGCCTTGGCATCGTCGGGAAGAGATTTGGCGCGGTGAATAAAGCTTTCGACGCGCGCAAGTTCGGCGAGCACGCCAGAGTTGTCCGCTGGCGGAGATGCTTCCTCCAGAATGTCCTCGATTTCGTCTTCGTCCTCCAGATCCCGATACATTGCTTTCGCTGTATCGTCCTGGCCAGCCTTTCCGCACATACGACGAAGCCGCGCGGCCACGTTTTCTAGACTGGCGGCAAGAGCAGGAATGGAGGACGCCATGCGGCGATGGAAGCCGATGAGCAACAAGCGCCGCTGTCTGCCGGAAAATGCGTACAGCGAAGGCTGGAGGAGGTATTCGGTGACGTCATCGTAGAGTGATCGCTCGTTCTCGCTCATGTCGTATTGGTACAGTCGGCACCGCCGCTGGGTGAAGGGGCGATCCAGAAATTCCTGGGCCTGGCGGCGCAGGGTGCGCTGCAGCACAACCGCGAGTCTGCGTTGCAGTTCGTGCTCTTGCCCGGGCACAAGGACGCGGTCATCGTCGTCGCAGAAGACCTTCCGAAATGTGGCAATGTCGCCCAGCAGGGTACCGGTGGGTTCCACATACTGGACCAGTCCCCAGAGTTCGGCCAGCGAGTTTTGCATCGGCGTGGCGGTGAGCAGCAGCACGGGCGAGGAGCGCAAAAACCCGCGCACCCGATGCGCCATCAGTGCTTCATCGGAGCTCTCTTCATAGAGTCCATCGCGGCTGTAGCGCTTATGGAGCCCGGCAAAGATCTCATGGGCTTCGTCGATGACCACCAGATCGAAGGGCGGAGCGGCACCGAGAGCGGCAGCTCCGCGCTCGCTGCCGGCGAATTCCCGGCCGACCAGGTACACGCAGGGCGCAACAAAACTTCGTTGTTCGTCCTGGGCCTGAATGGCAAACAGGTTGGCCAGCTCGTTCTGCCACTGGCCGATCAGGGATTTTGGAACGATCAGGAGAACCCGCTGAAGGCCCTCGGCACGACCCTGCGCGATGACCAGACCAGCTTCGATGGTCTTGCCGAGACCCACTTCGTCGGCGAGGATGCAACCGCCATCCCGAAGTCGCCGCAGGGCGAAAATAACGGCATCGATTTGATGGGGGTTGGGGTCGATCCGTGCTTGCCTCTGCGAGGCGGAGTAGCGTTCGAGATCGTCGGGACGCCGGATCCGGGTGAGATCCTCGGCCAGAATGCGTCGGTTGAACCCGTGCAGAATCATGCTGCTCGATCCAATAACTCAATGACTATAGCAGGCCGTAGGAGTGGAATCAGGGCGCATGCTTGGATGAGAAAGATGAGGGAAACCTATTCATTCCGTTGGTGGTGCAATGGGAGGGAATCAACGACAAAGGACGACCTACGGCCGACGAGTCATCCACCGTTCCCAATAGCTGAACAGTCATCTCGATGTTTACACCTAAGTGTGCCGATTGTGTGTAGTTCTATCTCTTGCACACACGTAGCTTCTAGTCGAGTCTGACCAACCGCTGCGCGGCATGGGCGGATGTCCGGTTCGCCACTTAGCAGCGCGAAGCGACGGAATTCGAAATTATCACCTTCACAAACCCAGTCCCACCGATTTGCCGAGCCAAGGGAAAGGCGTATCCTTATGATTCCACGGAGCGTTAGCATGAAGAAGGTCACCGTTGCGCTGGAACACTGCTATGGAATCAAGAAACTGGATTACACCTTCGACTTCTCTGCGGAGTCGGTTTACGCGATCTACGCCCCGAACGGCTCCATGAAGACCTCATTTGCTCAGACATTCAAGGACATGTCGCAGGGTGCGCCTCCGAAGGATCGCATATTTCCGGCTCGCGTTTCCACAAGGGCCATCAAGGATGAAACGGGCGCGGATTTATCCCCTGACAGCATACTTGTGTTGCCGCCATACAGGAGGTGTTCGCACGAGACGAAAGAACGTCGTTGCTACTGGTCAACGACAAGCTGAGAAAGGAGTATGAGCAGCTTCACGTTGGAATCGAGCAAGCTCAAGAGGCTCTACTGAAAGCTCTAAAAACGCAGTCTGGGTCGAAGAAGGAATTGCAGAAGGAAATTTCCTCAGCGTTCACATCAACCGATGACAAGTTTATTCCGGCGCTGCTGCGAATCAAAGATGAAGCCCTTGGGCTGAAAGATGCTCCGTTTGCGGACGTGAAGTACGACACAATTTTCGACGACAAGGTTCTGGCATTTCTTCACACTAAGGATTTCAGGACGGCAATCGCTGACTACATTACCAAGTACAACGAATTACTGGCCGCGTCCACTTTCTTCAAGAAGGGGGTTTTCGAATACTATAACGCGGCAACCATTGCAAAAAGCCTTGCCGATAATGGCTTTTTCGATGCCAAGCACTCCGTCAGCTTCAATAATGGCAAAACGGTTGAAATCAAAACTGTCAAGCAGCTTGAGGACATGATTGCGAAAGAGAAAGACGCAATCACGAAAGACAAGGACTTGAAGAAGAAGTTCGCAGAGATCGATAAATTGCTGACTAAGAATGTGACGGTCCGGGAGTTCCAGTCCTACCTGACAAGCAATGTAGCTCTGTTGCCGCACCTCTCCAATATGGCAACGTTCAAGGAGGATATTTGGAAGTCGTATCTCAAGGCGAACAGCGATCCATTGCGCGATCTGATCGCCAAGGTTCAAGCCGCAGCCGACCGGGAAAATAAGATCAAAGAACAGGCAGCGAAAGAGCGCAACCTGTGGGATAGCGTCATTGAACTGTTCAATGACCGCTTTTTTGTTCCATTCAAATTACAGGTAAAAAACCGTGAGGCCGTGATCCTTGGGTACGAAGACATTCCGACCCTCGAATTTATCTTTGAGGACTCTGGTGGCCGTGCCCCCGTGGAGCGTACCACGCTATTACAGGCGCTCAGCCAAGGAGAGAAGAAGGCGCTCTACGTTCTGAACATTATGTTCGAAGTTGAAGCCCGGCGTAAAGAGAAGAAGGAAACGCTCTTTGTAGTCGATGACGTTGCGGATTCGTTCGACTACAAGAACAAGTACGCGATCATTCAGTACCTAAAGGACATCACGACCGAGCCGACTTTTCGACAAATCATCCTGACTCATAACTTCGACTTCTTCCGCACGCTCAAGGCCCGTCTTTGGCCGTCTTTGAGGTCTGACAACTGTTTAATGGTCACCAAAACAGATACGGAAGTCTCGTTCCATAGAGCGAAGGGAGTCCAGAACGTTTTCGTAAAGGATTGGAAGCCGAATTTCTTCAACGATCAAAGTAAGAAAATTGCGGCCATCACGTTCACGCGAAATATCGTTGAATACACAAGCGGATCAGCGGACCCGAAGTTTGTCACCTTGACATCTCTAGTGCACTGGAAACAAGATACTGCTGGCATCAAAGAGGAAGACTTAGACGCCATCTACGCCCAGGTATTCAGTGTTGTTGCGCCTGCGGCCACACACAAGCCAGTAATAGACATCATCGACGCAGAAGCTAAGAAATGCCTAGCCCAAGGCGGGGATGCACGATTCGAGCAGAAGATCGTTCTCGCCATCGCCATTCGTCTGACAGCGGATAAGTTTATGATTGCGAAAATAGCGGATCAGCCGTGGGTGAACGCCATTCCGCGAAACCAGACCACAGCTCTACTGGACAGATTTGAGCGCGATTTCCCCAAGGAGGTGGGAGCCATAAGAACTCTACGGAACGTGGTGCTGATGACCCCAGAGAACATCCACCTGAACTCGTTCATGTACGAGCCTATCGTGGACATGTCAGACGAGCATCTGAAAAAACTCTACAAGGCAGTAGCCGCTCTGAAATAGTCAGGCTGGCCGTTGTTTAGCCCAGCAGCTTGTACCGCACGACGGGCAGCCTCGCTTCTTCCTGTGGCGGTCAGATTGGCAGAGCGGGCTTTTCCGGTTATCTTCCCGCCCTTGCGCCCCATCAGCACGAAGTATTCTTTGACTGAATCTGGCATTTTCTGTCTCGGCATTCTTCGGTCTAGTACGCCGTGGCGTGTTTGGAACTTATCATTATTGGGGACGCGGATATTTGCAGCAGTACCTTAACGAGTTCGATTTTCGCTACAACTATAGGAAGGTGAGCGATTCGAGCGCACGATTCTCGCTCTGAGGGCAACGGAAGGCAAGCGCCTGACGCTACGCCAGCAAAAGAGCGCTTCGGCATAGAGTCGAAGCGCTACCATTGGCGTCGAAGCTGTTTTGATTTGCTAGTACAATCGCTGGTGATGCCCCCGTAGCTCAGATGGATAGAGCGTGTTCCTGCTAAGAACAAGGTCGGGAGTTCGATTCTCCCCGGGGGCGCTCCCGCTTGGTGCCTTGACAGCCGATCAGTCTCTAGCTACCCTATTGTTCAGCAGGAACATGTTTGTTTCCAACTGAGTCCAACGGGAGATATTTCCGAACTCTAGGAAGGGGCTGGGGTGCCCGAATGGTATCCCAGCCTTTTCTGTATTGTGTCATCCTTCGCTTAGAAAAGTACAAAGCCCCTGATGCCAGTCAGGAGCTTCGTAAGAACTTTTCGGGTTGGGCCGGGTCCCCAGTTCCATTTACAGCTATATAGGGGACGGTTTTCGAGCAGCTTTAGTATTTGTAATCGCATACTTCTCGCCTTTGCCGGGGTAGGAGACATAAGAATCGCGGGAAGCGCTCCACCGCCGATATAAGAACTTATCGCTAACAACTGCATGAATCTCTTTGAGCGCCTGTTTTGCGGAGTCTCTGTTTATACCGTCCTTTTTGAAGCGACGATAGAGTATTGCCCACGCTACAGTATATTCACCATAGGAACGCCCATCGGACGACCCAAAAATGATTCCTGGCCTTTTTGATCTGTTCTTGAAGGCGTCTCGAATACCGCTCGTAGCCCCGCAGCAGGCGGACATTACGAGGGCTTTCGGAATCCATTTGTGATGTTGAAATAGGTCCGCAAACTTATCCCAACTGGGCTGGTAGTGATTGGCTAGCGCAATGCCGTCCTCATCACCGTGGCACGATAAATGAACTACAGTGTAATTTTGGGTTTTGGCGTCCGCTATCGCTTTCTCAAAATGCTCGCGGTCCAGTGCGAAGCGCAACTCATTGCGAATACCGAGAATATTCAAAATGCCTTGAGCCGCGATCCCGTCCAGCTGGCGTTTGTAGAAATCCTTCGGGTAGCTGGACTCAATTATGAAAACCTTCATTTCGGGTCCACTCAACTTCACCCTACGCAAACAGTTTCTCCTGCCGCTCGATGTGAAAGTGTCCGTCGATGCTCTTGAGGACCGCGCGGGCAGGAATCTGCGCCAGTTCTTTGGGCTCGACCTTGTGCAAGCCTCCGCCGTAGACCCGGCCTTCAGAGATGAACTGACCGGGCGTGACGCTCTGTAGCGCCTCGAACACTTTCGCGGCACGCTCCGGATGGTTCTTCAGGACCTCCTGAAGGCGGCTTTTTGGGTAAAGCATGAGGTACACGTTATGCGCGGTCGCACCCGAGCGATTCCAGATGAAGCGGAACGGATGCTTGCCGTTGGAGGAGCGGCCCATATAGGTGCACAGGAAGGGTGCGGGCGGGCGCTGCTCCTGGGAGTACCACGGAGCGCGATGGCTCGCGAGATACGACGCGGGAATCTTTTCCTCTCGGCCTTTCTGCAGGTACGCATAGAAGCGAGGCCAGCTCGCCTTGATCTTTTCTTCCGGCTCGCTGCAATCGAGCAGATAGAGCTGCGGGGACACGGCGGGGGCTCCGTCAGCGCGCGAGTCGATGATGTCGGCCGTCAGGTACCGCGGGCCAGGAAGTATCGGCTTGAGGAACCGGCGCGGGATGTGCCAGGTCTTCGTCTCTTCTTCACTCAGGATAAAAAAACCGTTGGAGCCGGTCGCAAGCCCACGCTTTATGACAAAAAGATCGCCAAGAGTCGGCTCGTCCGTGCTCTCAAAATTGGTGCGGGCAGGGAATTGTGTCCATTTGCGCGAAAGGCGAAGCACGTCGAGGGGCACCAGCGCCTCGGTAGTCGGACTCTCAATCGCACCGGCAAAGGAAAAACGCACGCTGAGTCCTGGCGACGGGAGAGTTTTACGGAACACCACGACGGCCGACGATACCAGCGCGTCCGTGAACTGCACGTCCGTGGGACAGAAGCGATGAATATGCAGGAGCGTCACTCGCTCGGTAAGGTAGCGACGCAGTGCCACGCCGTAATTCACGTCCATGAATTCCGAGGGGATCAGCCAGATGGCAAGCCCCTGCTCTTCCATCCAGTCATGGCACAGCAGCAGAAAATAACAATACAGCCCCGCAAGCCCGCTGATTTCCATGTGCAGTGAGCGCGCAAGCTGTGCCTTCAGCCGGTTCTTATCGCCTGATTCGAGGTGATGATGCCGCACATAGGGTGGATTGGTGAGCACAAGGTTGAAGCGCTGCGCGGGCGGTTTTTGCTTGGTGAAATCGCCCTCCACGATGTGGAGGCCGTTCTTGACCCAGAGGTTCTTTGCGGCCTCCGCAAACAAGGGATCAAGCTCGATGCCGGCCGCGGCCTCAATGGTTTTCGCCGGGACGGCCTGCGAGAGCGCTGAGTAAAAGGAACCTGTGCCAATCGCCGGGTCAAGAAAGCGGAGCCGCCCCTCCCCTAGGGTTTTGTGCGCGTAGCGCGCGAGGCTCAGGGCAAGCTCGAATGGCGTCGCGAACTGTCCCCATTTGTTGCGCTCGGCGGCCGTCTTCAAGGTATCGAGACGGATCTGCTCTGCCTGGCGGCGGATCTCGGTGGTTTGATGTGCGACGGTTGCCATGATGTCAGATCCCGAGCTGGTCCAGGTCCTCGGAGCGATGTTCCCATATCCAGTCTATCCCCTCTGCCGCTTCGTACCCAAGATAGGCCGCATCGAAGTATCCGCACAGGAAAAGCACAAAGACAACATCCTTGCCGTGCGTCGCCTTGAGGTAGTTGATTTTGATCGCCTCTTCCTTCCGGCGCTTGTTGACGTTGGTGAAGTCGCCGGCGGATTTCGCTTCGATGAGGATCGGCAGATGTGGAAGCTTGGCCTTTTTGGGTTGGATCACCGCGTCGATGGGAATCTTGACGGTCTTGGCTTCGGCCTTGGAGGGCTTCACGAGGACATTAAGCCGGAAGGAGAACGTGCCGGGTTCCATTTGATTGAGCGGAGTGGCGGCGGGATGCGCCTTCAGCTTGTAGCCACGCTCGGTGAGGTACTTCTCGATGAGTGCGAGCTGACGTTTCTCCTGGGCGTTCCTCACGATAGGTTCCGCCACGGCACCGCAAAGCCGGTCGGCGACGATGGTGGATGAGCGGTAGCGCTCTTCCTTGGTGGGTTTGCGGTTCTCTTCGATCCACGGAAAAATATCCACGTCCAGCATCTGCGACAGAATCACCGTGATTTTCTTGAGGTGCGCGTTCAGGACATCCGCCGCCAGATGCGGAGGGAGTTTACCTTCTTCAAGCGTGCCGACGAGATTCTTGCTGGAATCGGCAAGTCCGATGAGCCTGTCGCGCGCGAGCGGCGGGCAAGTGGACATGCGCAGGGTCGGTAGAATGCCGGGATTTGCTTTGATTACATCCGGTGTAATCGTAGTCAGGTCTTTGGTGAGCGTGAGGCCCCGCTCGACGCTCTCGATGGTTTTCTTGCGGGTGTCCCGATACGCCTTGGGCGCAAATTTCATGAACCACTGATTGAACTGATCCACTGAGGCGCGTGTGTCTGCCTTCCACAAATGTGGTTTATCGGCATTAATGAGCATGAGCTAATTTAACAGTCGCGTGAAGGATTGCAACCGTGTGATTCCAATCCGATTTGCGGTGTCTTGATGTCGGGAGGGTCGCGTGCCGCGGGTCGCTTTTCAGGACGAATCCTGTCATGGTACAAGGACGTATCATGCTGGCTCCTGCCGATGCCAATTCGTCCTCCCTGTGGTCCTATATTCTTGGAATCAGCGGAACACTGATTGGTCTCGTAATCGGCTTCCTCCTGAATGAACTCTCATCTCTGATTAGGAGCGGTCGCGAGGACCGTCGAATAATTGGCAAGGCTCTTGCAGAGCTATTGGAAGTTCGACACCATCTGAAGACTCTGCCTTTTGCCATAGATTCCCTGAAAGAAAGTTTGCCAGGACCGATTACTCCGTACGACGAATTCATGCTCCGAAAGGCAATTTGGTTTCTGTTGCCGAATACGGAGGGTTTGCAGAAGAGATACGAGGACGCTGTTTCTGCGGTGGCCGGGGAATTCCCGATGTTAGCCTTCGGCCTCCGTTCGAAGGACGCGATAGGACCTCTAATCGGGCGACTCCGGGGAGCCTTACCCGTTGAACCCAAAGATGCGCAACTCTGGTTGAAGATTGAGGATGAATTGGTTCAGTTGTCGATCCCCAAGTTGGACGAACTAATTCTGGAGTTGGCAAAACTCCACAGCAGGGCAACAGCAAACGAGGTAAAGGCTACTCTTAACAAGCCATTTGAGAAGCCAAAGGAATTCATCAAGTTTTTTGCCGACAATCTTGCCGCCGCCATTGCGGCAGCGCAAGCGAACCCAGCCAACACCGCGACACCGGATGCCACCAACGTCGCCGAGCAGCCGACGGGGGCTAAATGATGCAGTTGCGTTTTTATCTGACGTGGAGGCGGAAACTCGGGGAAGATGAACGGAGCTGCAATTTGATCTTCATCAACCTACAACCCACACCACGGGGGAGTGCTGTTCTATATGACTTACGCGGTGTTTGGCCGTCCCACGCGATACTCGTATGTTGTTGCAACGACTACTACTTGCTACGCTGTCACGGCAGCACTCAGCCCTAAACAGTCGACTGACTGTTTGAATGCTAAGTCCACGAGGAGCACGTGGTGTTAAAAAAGGCTGAACTCAACGGCACGTTGATTCAGACCACAACCACGGAGGCTCATCGAGGAATATGTATTACATCGGACTGGATGTGCACAAGAAGACCATCAGTTACTGCGTCAAGGATGCCAGCGGTCTCATCTGCCAAGAAGGAAAAGTGGGGGCGACCCGCTGGGAACTAGACATCTGGATCAAGACTCTTCCACAACCCTGGACAGTGGCGATGGAAGCTACGATCTTCACCGGCTGGATCTACGATCATTTGAAGCCACACGCAGCAGCTGCGAAGGTCGCTCATCCGCTCATGTTGCGGGCGATCGCGGCGGCAAAAAAGAAGAACGACAGCATCGATGCCGCCAAGATCGCGGATTGCCTGCGCTGCGATTTCCTTCCAGAGTGCTACATGGCACCGACCGAGATCCGCGAACGCCGCCGAACGCTGCGATATCGGCACCTGCTGGTGCGGCAAATGGTCCAGATGAAGAACCGCGTGTCCGGCTTGCTGATGGAGACGGGGGTGAGCCACAACAAACAACGATTACACAAAGTGGGTTATTTCCCGGAGTTACTGGCGAACGCCGATGCGGTGAGTGCGAGTATCCGCCCGCTGTTGCTGCTGAGTCGGGAGTCGATCACGCGATTGCAAAGGACCGAAGGAGCCATCATCCGTTCGCTCCAACGCGATCCCCTGCTGGCGGAAAGAGTGCGGCGGCTTCAGACGATTCCCGCCGTTGGCAAGGTCACAGCGCTGAGCTGGGCACTAGAGATGGGAGATATTTCACGTTTCCGGTCGATCCGACAGGCCATCAGCTACTGCGGGCTTTGCGGAGATGAAAAACGATCTGCCGACAAAGTAGCGCGTACACCAATTTCGAAGCAGCGGAACAAACATATCCAGCGGGTCCTGGTCGAAGCGGCGAAGTTGGCGCCAAGGCGGAATCCTGATCTCGCGTTGGTATATGAGAACGCACGCCAAAAGGGGAACGCCAACTGCGCAACACTCGCGGTAGCTCGCAAGCTGGTTGCATATCTCATGGTGGTAGATCGGGAGCAGCGAGACTTTGAACCGGTACGCGGGCTCGTCGGCATTGCGGAATAAAAAAACAAAACCGCAACGAAAGGAAAATCTCAAGATCGTAAAGCGCGCAGACTGCCAGGTCCCGCCCTGTCCGAGTGAGCGAGGGAAATCAAAACTTTTCTCAGGCTCCCCACTGACTGTTTCGAGACTGGCAGAGAACACCAACTCAATCTTCTGCGAAGGCCCTGACGGGCCCGAGGCAGCAAATGGATGTCCGGTTCTGCGAACGCAGGGACCACAGCCGAGAGGCACCAAATGCGCGAGCTAAAGATCTTGACCAGAAAAGTGCGCGCTCTCGCGAGCGCGCCTGACCACGTGTGTTTTTCCTTGACAGAAGACTTACATGGATGTCGGTGGGCGGGAGCAGGCCAGTTTCGTGGCTTTCGACCGGCTTGGGTGTGCGAACTGTGTGCGCGACCACGCGTATCGGCAATGAGTTCGGGTTCGCATGGGCGGCGCGTCCCGAATCTGAAGCCCTTTGAAACAATTCTGAAATAGATTTGTCGAAGGAACGGGCAAAGGGCGACATTCGTGTTAAGGCGCGCTTCGGTGCTACCATTTTCGAGCTCTAATAGTGCTCTTTGTGGTCTTTGCACCGCCGCTGTGGATGGCAATAGAGGTGAAGTTCCGACCGCGGGACTCCGGCAGATGCCTAATTCTCTGACCGAGTCTGATCTGTTGCGGAGGATCGTCGTCCTGAGCCTGTGTTCGCATGACGACTTCGAAATCACTTTGATCACTGGGATGAGACGTGGCAACATCACCGGAGGCAATTTGTCGTTCGCGGGGGGAAATGTGAAGGGCAAGTCAGTCGAATACCGCGGAGTGATCAAAGAGGAATGGCTCGATTCCTTGTGGGAAGAAGTTATCCCTGAACATTTTCCCGCGCTGCGGCACAAAACGGTGCAACGAGTACGCTCAGCCCAGGGGCGAGATTGGGACCGCATTGATTTTGAATTCTCCGATGGCACAAATCTTCACCTTCAGACTGAGCCAATGGTCAGAATACGAGCGGTATTGTGGAAACAGACGAAGGAGAAGAAACAGCGATTGAGAGTTGATTCCGTCAACCTAACTTGGCCCACTTTGATCATCTAATTTGGCCCCCCACATCATTAGTAGTCATCAGTAGCAGCAGTCGGGGCTGTGGGAAAAGTGGGAATCCAGCGGGTTTTTGCTGGATTT